>Ga0207422_1000791_pt1 | contig 84704 bp, 83 predicted proteins | sample MarCyaLeptolynsp_FD_187757 | JGI IMG/M metagenome (GOLD analysis project Ga0207422, IMG submission 187757) | Marine cyanobacterial communities from Panama - species 1 Leptolyngbya sp. (SPAdes) | ecosystem: Environmental > Aquatic > Marine > Unclassified | place: Panama: Panama City | collected...
CTGACAGTTGTTGTGGTGCTGCATGACATCAACATGGCCGCCCGGTATTGCGACCGGATGGTTGCGCTCAAGGAGGGCCGGTGCGTTGCGGACGATGTACCGGAAGTCCTCTTGCAGGCAAACGTGCTGGAGCAGGTTTTCGGTGTTCAGATGCGCGTCATGCCGCACCCGGACGGCCACGGAGTTCTTGCCTATGTTGCTTGACCGCCGGAGGTTCCTGAGCGGCGCGGCAGCCGTTTCAGCAACATCTGTTCTGCCCGCGTCCGCACGTGGTCGTCCGCGGATCGTTTCGCTGGACTACGCCGCTGCGGAAACCCTGATCGAACTTGGAGACCCGCCCGTTGGTGTTCAGTCCAGCGATCACTGGAATCGCTGGGTCGTTGAACCCGAACTGCCGTCTTCGGTTGCAAATGTCGGTCAGGATCTGGTCGTCAATCTGGAAGTGATTGCGTCTCTGAAGCCGGATCTCATCCTGACGACCCCCTATACTGACGCCCTGAGGGCGCGGCTGGAAACAATTGCGCCAGTGCATCTGATTTCCGTCTATGACAGCACCGGGACACCGCTGGCAAATGCCTATCGGGAAACACAGAAACTCGGCCGTCTTGCGGCGCTTCAGGCGGAAGCGGCCAAATTCCTTGAGGCCGCCGATGCCGCGTTTGCTGAGATGCGCGAGCTGCTTGCGGCCAGAAAGCAACCGCCTGTGACCCTGGTCAACTTCATGGACGACCGGCATGTCAGGGTCTACGGGACAAGCGCACTTTATCAGGACGTTCTCGACAGACTGGGCCTGCAAAACGCCTGGACCCGCCCGACGAACTACTGGGGCTTTGCAACGGTTGGTCTGGAAGAACTTGCCAGGCATGCGCCGCCGGATATGCACCTCATTGCCTTCGAACCGATCGTGGATGACATCAAACCGACGCTGCAATCCAGCCCGCTCTGGCGGTCGATGCCGGTTGTTGCGCACGGTCGGTACGCCACTTTTCCCGCAGTTCTCACCTTCGGGATGGTCCCGTCCGCGCTCAGATTCGCCCACCTGATCACCGATTATTTGACGGGGCAGGCGGCATGAGCGTTGGGACACTTCATAATCGTGCGCCCTGGCTTTCCGGAGCTTTGTTCCTGATCGCCGCACTTCTGTGCTGGCTTCTGATCTCCACCCGGATTCCCATGCTACTTGCGGACCCGGTTGGATACGACGTGGAGCGCATGATTGCGCTCTATTCCACGTTGCCGCGCATGGCAACGGCATTGATGTGCGGCGCCGCCCTGTCGTTGTCCGGAGTTCTCCTGCAGATCGCCCTGCGAAACCCGCTTGCCTCGCCAACGACGCTCGGTGTTTCGGCCGGTGCCTATCTTGCGCTCGTGCTGGCCTCGCTGTTTGCCCCGGCCCTGCTCGTGTTCAGCCGGGACCTTGTGGCTGCCTCCGGTAGTCTGGTTGCCGCTGGTCTTGTTTTCGCAATGGTTTCAAGGCGTGACTTTTCACCGGTGACGCTGGTTCTTGCAGGTCTGGTTGTCAGCCTCTACTGCGGCGCTGCCGCGACGCTGCTCGTTCTCTTGAACGACCGCTATCTTGCGAGCCTTTTCATCTGGGGTGCCGGATCCTTGTCGCAGCAAAGCTGGGCGATCCCGCTTGGTCTTGCCCCGAAGCTTGGGCTTTTATTGATCGCAGCCGTGTTGCTGCTGCGGCCCCTGACGATTTTAAGTGTCGGTGATGACGCGGCGAAGGCGCTCGGCGCATCGCCGTCAAGGTTCCGTTTCCTCGCGGTCGCTCTGGCCGTCTGCCTTGCCGCCATTGTCACAAGTGCTGTCGGCGTCATCGGTTTCATCGGTCTTGCCGCACCGGCTCTTGCCCGGCTGTCCGGCGCGCGAACGGTCGCCAGTCAGCTTGTCTGGTCAACCCTGATCGGGGCGGCGCTGTTGTTTCTGACCGACAACGCCATCCAGCTCTTTGCCGGCCAGTTTGCGAATTTTATCCCGACAGGCGCGGTCACCGCACTGTTCGGCAGCCCCTTGTTGCTCGTTCTTCTGCGCAGGACACGCTCGCTTTCGGTCCCCGCAAGCCCGCCTTACTCTGTTGCGCGTTGGAAGCTGCCTATTCCTTTGACACTATGCGCGGGTATCCTTCTGCCTCTCTTTCTCTGCTTGGCCAGCATCGGCATCGGCAAGTCGGCAGGCAATTCCTGGGAGCTGATCTTCTTCAATCCGGCGATTGAACTGATGCTGGAGTTGCGTGTGCCCCGCGTCTTGAGTGCTGCGACGGCGGGCGTCATGCTGGCAGTCGCCGGTGTCATCCTGCAACGCCTCTCGGGCAACGACATGGCGAGCCCGGAAGTGCTCGGCATCAGCTCGGGGGCCATGCTCGGTTTGGCCTTTGGTGTTTTCTTTCTTGCGCCAGGTCAGACCGGTGCCCTGGTCGGATCCGCGAGCATCGGTGCCCTCGGCATCATGGCGCTCATCCTTCTGCTCAGCCGGAAAACCGGGTTTCAGGCGGAGCGCATGGTGCTTGCAGGCATCGCGTTCACGGCATTGCTGGACGCATTCATCGGGGCTCTGGCTGCAACCGGTGACCTGAGGTCGCTGCTCCTGCTGCGCTGGATGAGCGGTTCGACCTATGGCGCATCCGCGTCCAGTGCCGCCTTGTTAGCAGGCCTCTCCGTTCTTCTGGTGGGCGTGGTGCTTGTCTTTGTACGCTGGATCGATTTGCTGGGTCTCGGCGGTGAAATGGCCGGCTCTCTCGGTCTCCGGGTCAGATCGGCCAGAGCCTTGCTCTTTGCGCTTGCCGGGTTGCTGACGGCGGTGGCAACGATATCCGTCGGCCCACTCAGTTTCATCGGTCTGATGGCACCTCATATCGCGCGTCAACTGGGCTTTCATGGCGCGCGTGCGCAGATCCTGGTGTCGGCCTCAGCCGGAGCAAGCCTCATGGTTCTTGCCGACTGGATCGGCCGCTACGGCTACTTCCCTTATGAGATGCCGGCCGGCCTCATTTCTGCGCTTGTCGGGACACCATTCCTGATGCTGCTCCTGAGCCGGCAGCGCGCATGAGGGGGCGGACCAACCTATTGGACGGAACAGGCTGGAGGCATGTTTGACATATCAATCTAGCGCGCGCGTTGCCCTGTGCGATGCCGACCTCTTGCTCGGCAAGCTGGTATCTCATGCGGCGGAGCATGACGCTGTAATCGAACAGAACGAGCCGAACGACCACACAATTTTTGTCGGCGAAAGCACCATTCGTGTCGTCTCGGATGGCGTCAGCCTTTCAATGGAAGTGTGCGCGGTTTCAGAGAGCATTCTTTATTTCCTGAAGGAGGCCTCCGTCAGGCACTTGGCCGAACTGGTGCCAAAGGCTGCAAAAGAGTTGCTCTGGCAGGACACGGCATCGCGCGAGAAGACGTCGGCCCTTCCACCGAGTTTCTTCGAATTGACGGTCGTCGGCAAAAGCACGCCCATGCACGGTTTGATCCGCTTGAAACTTGCCGGGAAAGCAGACCTCGGTTCATTGGCCGGGCCTGGCATCCATGTGAAACTCATGCTGCCAGCGATTGCCGGCAAATCTCCGGTCTGGCCGCGCGTTGCACCGAATGGCACAACGCTCTGGCCCGACGGCGATGACGCGCTTCATGTGCGCTATTACACGATCAAATCGGTCGATCCTGTGCAGCAGACGGTCGAAATAGACATTGTGAAACACGCAGGTGGTCTCTTTGCCGAATGGGCGGAGCGCGCCGGAAGCGGCGAAAAGGTTGGTTTGCTTGGTCCGGGCGGCGGAGAGATGCCGCCAGCGCATGCGCGTGTCCTGATCTGCGGAGACCAAACAGCTCTGCCCGCCATCGCTCGCATGCTGGAACACCTGCCGCAAAATGTGTCCGGACATGTCATCGCCGAAGCGGCAAATAAGGATGAGCTTGCTGCCTATTTGCCGGATACGCCGCTTAGTCTTCGCGCGCTGCCGGTCTCCTGTTTCAGAGCCTCACTGCGCAGAACCGTGTCATCGCTGGTTGCGGGGGAAAGACCGGACTTTGCCTGGTTCGCCGGAGAACACGAGACTGCCCAGGACATGCGAAGGTTTTTCAAAAAAGACCTTCATCTGCCCAAAGGCAGTCAGTTTGCAATTACTTATTGGCGGGACGGGGCACCACTCAGAGCGGACTGAAGGCATTGATCTTCAGTCATAAGCATGTGTAGGACGAGGTGGCGCATTGTGTTTTTTAACGCGCACTAACATATTGAAAGATGATTTCCGGGGGAGGGATAAAGTGGCAGAAGCCGCGTCAAAGGGTGTTTCAAAGCGGAAGGTTGCGCAACAAGAGCGCTCCAGGGCGAAGGTTCAACTTATCCTCGACACGACCCTTCAAATGCTCAACGAGGGGCCTGCCGACAAGATAACAACCAACGAGATCGCCAATCGGGCGGGGATCAGCATCGGGTCGCTCTACCAGTTTTTTCCCAAGAAAGAGGCTGTCTTCTATGAGCTCTTCAGCCAGTGGCTGCAAGAGACGCTGGACCGGTTGGACGATGTCGGCAAGCGGTTCGACGGAAGTGAAGACCTCGGGGAGCTTTCAGATGCCGTGTTCGAGTGTCTGTCCCGGGACGACACGATCAACTCCCGCGGACACTGGCAGCTGCTCCGCGCGATGGGGAGCACGGAAGAGCTTGTCGCGCTGGAGGCGGAGCACCAGCAGGAGGTGTTCCGGCGCATCGTGGAGTTTCAGAAGAAATTCGGCCGCAAAATCCCGCCATCCCAAACGGAAGTCCTTGCAATCCTTCAGCACCACGTCACTGTCGGCTGCCTGGCAACAGCTGCCCAGGTCGGAAATCACGCTGAGCGCAAAAAGGTTCTGGAGTGGGGCCGAAAGACGATGAGGCTTGTCTACGACATCGACAAACTGAACTCGAAATGAGGCTGATGTTAGTAACTTGTTCGCCTCTTTTCTTGGCGCCGTTCACAACAGATAGGGCAACCGAGCGGCTCGAACGGGAACAATCGTGGTGCCAGCAACGGCTTGAAGCATAGGGTGGACGATCTGGAAAAATCTCTAGATCGCAGGCAGAAAATAGTGTTGCCCATCGCCAGTTTCGTATCGCTTCACGGCAATATCATACGTTTTCGAAAGAAGATCCGGGTGCAACACCTCCGCAGTCGCACCAAGGCCCATTGGCTTTCCTGATTTCATCACAAGGCACCGATCCGAAAAACTTGCGGTCAGGTTAAGGTCGTGCAGAACAGCAACGACGCCGCCGCCACTCCTGGCATAATCCTTTGCCAGCTGCATGATCTGGTATTGATGCTTGATATCGAGACTGGAAACCGGTTCGTCCAGAAACAGCCAGTGCGGTGTACCGCTATCCGAAACCGATTCCCATACCTGGCAAAGAACCCTTGCCAGGTGGGCTCTTTGCTGTTCTCCACCGGATAAATCCTGGTAGGTACGACCCTCGAAACCTGACAACCCGACGCGGTTCAAGGCGTCCCGTACCCGGTTCGAGCGCCATTGGCGATCTCCAACGCTGCTGTCGAGCCCAAGGCTGACGAGCTCGGAGACGGTCAAAGGAAAGGACAAAAAACTTGCTTGTGGCAACACGCCCCGGATCGCGGCCTGTTCTTTAGGGGGCATCTGGCGGACTTCCTTTCCAGCCATAGCGATTGTGCCCTGATATGCGATCTCACCGGTGATGGCCCTGAGCAGTGTTGTTTTGCCGGAGCCGCTGGGTCCGATGACCGCTAGCAATTCACCCGCACGCGCGTCGAAGGACGTTTCGGACACAATCGTGGTCTTTCCGATCGTGACGGAGAGACCGGACACGCTGAGGCTGTTGTTTTGCAAATCAAGCGCGATGCTCCTTTGGTGCTGCGCAGTCATAGTCCCATGAGCCCGCGTTTGCGCAACAAGATCCAAAGGAAGAACGGTGCGCCTGCGAATGCTGTAATGATGCCGATGGGCAACTCGGCAGGTGCAACAATGGTCCGGCTGACGGTATCCGCGGCAATGAGCAATGCAGCGCCCAACAGGGCTGCCGCCGGAAGCAGGTAGCGGTGATCCGGTCCAATCGTCAAACGAAGGAGATGCGGTACGACGATACCGACAAAACCGATGCCTCCGCTGACGGCCACCGAAGCACCTGTGGCCCCGGCAACGAGCAGGATGCTGATGTTCTTGAGTGTCTGTACGCTGATCCCGATATGCCGTGCCGCCGCCTCGCCAAGCATGAGAGCGTTCAGACCGCGTGCCAGGAATGGAACGCAAACCAGCATCAGTCCTATGATCGGTCCCGCAGAGGCGACCTTTTCCCAGTTGGACCCTGCCAAGGAGCCAAGACCCCAGAATTGCAGGTCCCTGAGTTGCTGATCATCGGAGACGTAGACAAGCAAACCTGTGAGGGCGCCAGACAACGCTCCGAGCGCAATCCCGGCCAGCAGCAGTGTTGCCACGGACGTGATGCCGTGCTGGGTGCCGATCCGGTAAAGTAGAAGCGTTGTCAGAAGACCGCCGATGAATGCGGCGAGCGGAACGGCGTAGATCCCCAGAACGGCGGAGATGGGCGCAAGAGTGGTGCTGCCGAGCACGATGAACAGCGCTGCCCCTAGGCCTGCGCCAGCCGATACGCCAACGATGCCGGGGTCCGCGAGAGGATTGCGGAAAAGGCCTTGCATGACGGCTCCTGAAACCGCCAGGGCTGCGCCAACCAGCGCTCCGAGCAGGACACGTGGTAGCCGGATATCTACCACGACAACCCAGTCGCGACTGGAGACGGCAGCTGGGATCTCAGGAGAGCCTGTCCATATGTAACCGGGCAAATACCGGAGGACGGTCCCGACCTCGACGGGTATCGGCCCAATGGCGAGAGCAGCCCACATGACGATGATCATTAATGCCGTGAGACAAACAAGAACAGCACGTGCAAGAGGTTCACGATTGCCGGTACGCACGGAAGCAAGACTGAAAAACCCGGAAATCTTGCGAGGCAGTTTCGGCGAGCTGGCCTCGGTCATCTATCGCATCAACCCTTAAGTTCGCTCAGCTTGTCTGAAAGGTCCCGGATTGCTTCTGCTGTTCTCGGACCAAATCCGAGCAGGTATTGACCTCGCATTTTTATGAGGTGCCTGTTCTTTCCGGCTGACGTCTGAGCCAACGCGGGATGTTGAAACAGTTCTTCAGCGCTGGGGCCCTGGTGCTCGGCGCGGGTCATCATCAGGATCACATCCGGATTGGCCGCGATGATCGCCTCATCGCTGATCTGCTTGTAGCCGGAGAAATCAGCCACGGCGTTTTCGGCTCCGGCGAGTTCCAGGATACCGTCAGCTGCCGTATCGTTGCCGCCGGCGAGCAGGCGGCCACCGCGCGCTGCAAATAGAAACAGAACCTTGGCTCTGCCGGTCTGCGTTTTCGCCTCGTCTTGTGCAGAAGCAAGGTCTTCCTTGAGTGTGAGGGAAAGTGTCCTGGCTTCGTCCGGCATCCCGAGTGCGTCGCCCACCGCTACGACTTTGTCCAGAATTGCCTGGGCCGTGTAGCCTTCTGGAACGTCCACGATCTTGATGCCCGCTTTTTTGAGGACCTCGACAGCTTCCGGCGGTCCGCTGCCTTCCAGCATCAGGATGAGGTCGGGGCTCATCGACATCACCCCCTCGGGCGACAACGCACGGATGTAGCCGACGTCTGGCAAGTCATGTGCTGCCTTGGGATAGACGCTGGTCGTATCCCGGGCGACCAGGCGGTGCTCCTGGCCAAGCGCAAAAACAATTTCTGTCACGCTCCCGCCGATTGAAACGATCTTGTTGGAAGATGCGCTGCTGTCTTCACTGGCAAATGGCGCCCCGACGGTTGCCACAACCGCGAAACAGGTCAGCAACGCGGCGGTAATCAGCGCAAGAAAACCCGGTCTTTGTGCACGTGTCATTGCGTTGCCCTCACTGCTAAGGTGCGATCGAGCCGCGGAAGGCACGCCGACAATTCGTGCCAATCGATATCGTTCGAGCGCTCCTTTCCCGTGCTTCCGCGAAACTGAACAATTTGTTGCCCGCTAAGGTCATAGGCTTGTACGGCAATGACCTGGCCTCTCTCGGAAGGTTTGTGAACGGCCCATACCTCGGAGATATGGTCAAGCCGGACATGTAGGTGAAATTTTGGATCCATTACGTTGAGATACGGACCTTTCTCCAGGATGTTTCCGACACAGCCGGTATGAACCTGACGGCATCCGGGGTTCTTGACGAAGCACATGACCGGGATCCTCTCAGATGAGGCAATCCTCAGAAGGGCGGCGACCGATCCTTTGTCCAGTGGCCAGGTCGATGATGTGGCCGGGCGCCTGAAGACGTTGATCTGATCGCAGTCCGGCTCCTGAAGGTCGCGTTGAGACTGACAATCATCTGGTCGGACTAGCCGCTCGCTCACAGGGCCCGAGCCACTCTGCACAGTTGATCGATTTTCTGATGATGGATGGGCAGCCCTGATCACTGACAATGCGCCTTCGGGGTTGTCGCTGATGGAAATCGTGTCGACCAGCCGGTCCCAGGCATCCAGATCCGTGCCGGAGCGGGCACTGATTTTGTGGACTGCGTCACCGAACCGGTCAAAGAACTGGAGGGATTTGCGAACTCTTGTTCCTTCGGCTTTCTCAACGGCGTACCCATGCGCCCATTGTGACAAAGCCAATCGTACTTGAGTGTTCTTGCCGAAGAGAGACGAAGTGTCTTGCCCAAGCCTGAAACTCTCCAAAGAAACGACACTTTCCTGAACAGCACTTTTATTGCCGGTCAGAATCGAAATCTCACCCAGTTCCACAAGGCCATTAAGGAGATCCGCGAATCCTGGGGCGATACGACGGTTGCCGTATCCAACGAAACTGGCAACGATTTCTGCTTCTGAGACATCGATTGCATTGGCCAGATCCTTTTCGCGCATTTTGGGGTAGTACATTCTGGCTTCACGTATTTCCGCAGCCAACAGGTCCAAATTCGTGACAGCATGCGCGCCTGACATACGCTTTGCCTCGCATTTTTTCTGGTCCGCTATTCAAATCAGGCGTCACACTGATGTCCGAACCATTTGAACTGAGCCGTTTTCCAACTGAACCGGGTTGCTGAGTGTGTCAGTGCCATGTCCGGCCGGTGACTTATTACATGACTCATATACTCAAGTTTCTTCGTGCTGACAATACATGAGTAAAAAACTCATATTTATAGCATGAGCAGTTCAGCGAGAGGCGCGCACCTGATCTGATGCAAGAGAGTGTAGCTGCATTATTGCCTTGAGACGGACGCCCCGACCTCTTATGATAATATGAGTTTTAGCCTCAGGAATTGGGGTAAAATGACTCTGGCAGCTTGCGGGGCGTGAAGCTTCCATAAATCGCAAACGATCCAGGTGCTACGTCTCGACACTGGCGCGTCGACAAGCGAAAGCGATCGGCAGGGTGGCAAGATCTAAGAGGGCTGATATGAAATCACTGTGTTGCGCCGTTCTCCTTGCTTTGAGCCCGTCAATCGCCAGCGCGGCCGACTTTGTACTCAATTTGGAAGGCAAGGGTCTTCGAGAATACTACTGCACGATCACGGTTTCGCTCACCAACAACTCGGATGCTCCACTGACCGAAATCAGCGGATATTTCTTGTCCTATGTCGGCGAGGACCGTGTCGGACGCAGCAAGGGAACGTGGTTCATGAATGTTGCGCCGAGCGAGGCACAGCAAAAGATCTTCGAGACACCCAATGCACCTTGTGACGATGTCACGCGCTACGACTTCATGATCGGCGCTTGTCGCTTGGGAACAGGTTTTGAGGATGTGTCGGTGTGTGCGGAGCGGATAGAGCTCAAGTCTCCGCTGTCGGCCGTTGAACCGTCCAGCTGAAACAAGAACCGGATTGCGTTTCTTTTTGGAGTTGACAGGAGAGTTTCGGAACAAGTGGAGGGCACACACGTGGTCCATCTGTCCGAACGTGATCAAACGCAACGACACACGTGTGGTGTTTCTGGAAACCTTAGTCTGTATGACGTTGCGTGTGTCGATTGAAGCTGGACGCGTACCAGCATTCTGGAGCACATTTTATGTGGACGCGGACTTCATTGATCCTTCGGGAATTGCGCCAAGACAGAGTGATGAAGTTGCTCAGCGAGCGGTTGGCGAAGACCAATGCGTTGAAAGTAGAGCAGGTTGCCAGCGACGATAAGGTCGTAACTCAAAATGACCGGCAAAGCACTCAAACAGACGAAATGTGACCGGCGCTTATTCAGACAGCCGCCGCCTCACCTTGTTCTGTTTTTGAATGGTTTGCGTGCGCTGATATTCGCTTCGCAGCCTCGCAATGAAAGGTAGAATCTCCGCGTCCGGTGTCTCGGCGTCACGGTGATAGTTTTCGATTTCGGCGACAATGATGTTGATGACGTTGGGAAAGCATCCGCAACACCGACCACGTTTCTGCATGGCGTGGTAAACCATGCCAGGTGTAATCACATGCCAGGGATCTTCGTCCAGGAACGTCCGGATCACATCTTCAATGTCGGCTTTTGAGATGACGTTGCAGCTGCAAACGAGCATGCGCGCGGCTCTTATAATTGAGTTTTTTATTCAAGTTATTTCATCGACAATATTATCTGGAGTACGAGTGTCAAGTTTAAACTCTGCGAGATGTGCCGAAATTCAAGCGAAAGTGAGGTTTCGATGATCTGAGCCAAGAGGGTGTCCGTACCAAGTCCATATGCTTGCCGAGGGAGAGATATGAAGGGTTCTGACAAGGTAATCGAGTGCCTGAACGAGGCGCTTTGGCTTGAACTTGGAGCAATAAATCAATACTGGCTCCATTACCGTCTCCTTGATGACTGGGGATATGGAAGGCTTGCGAAAAAGGAGCGGGAAGAGTCGATCGAGGAGATGCAGCACGCTGACAAGATCACCACTCGCATCATCTTCCTCCAGGGTCACCCTAATTTGCAGGAAGTTGCGCCACTCCGGATCGGGCAGACTGTGAAAGAAGTGCTGGAATGCGATCTCGCAGGTGAGCATGACGCGCGCACGTCCTACAAGAAATCCAGGGAGATCTGCAGGGATGAAGGCGACTACGTTTCCAAGCAGATTTTCGAAGAACTGCTGAGTGACGAGGAAGGGCACATCGACTTTCTGGAAACCCAGCTTGAACTTCTCGATCGCATCGGAGAGGAGCGCTACGGTCTCCTGCAGTCCTTGCCTGCCGACGAAGCATAGGCATCTGAATCTGAGCACACCTTTGGACGCACCCGCACTTAAGTTGACAAGCATTCACTTGACACCTTTTTGGGTGCGAAGATCTCAGGCCGATTGGATGGGGCAAAAGATGACGGTATCAAAACGCTTGTGGATGCGCCTCGAAAACGCAGCGGGTGAAAATGCGCAACCCGCACATGTCACTTGGTCCGAAACTGCCTGCGTCTAAGCCAAAGCGCAATTAAGTACGCTTTTTAGTCAAATGAAGCACCATGCAAACAGTGTGAGGCGCAACTGGTTCCCAGTCTCCCTTGGCGTGCCGCTTCTCTGGAGCGTAGCTCACGTCATTATCAAGGAGGAACTGAGCAACACTACGATTACGCCAGCACAAGTGACATTTTTTCGAGCAACGATCTCGACTGTTTTTCTACTGGTTATTCTGGCAATTGCGACGCCATCTGGTATCAGCGCTGGCCTTGGCGCAGTTTTCCAAACGATGTCCGCGATCATGGGCCTGATGTTTTTTCTGGAATTGATCGTCTGGTTCTACGCCGTCCGACATATCGATGTGTCGCTGGCCAACTCGGTCGCAACCCCATAACCTGCGCTGACGATGGTTCTCGCGGTGCCATTCCTCGGTGATGACGTGGAAACCTACCAGATCATTGCCCGGGGGTCGTGGTCGCTTTTATCTATGGGCTGACCGTGCCTATTCTTACTCCGTTTCGGGAGAATGGGAAAACTTTTCGATCAGCGCAGGAGACTATCTGACGGGAGCAATCAGTGCCCTGGCAGTTGTGAACGACCATGAAAACGGCGCGCGAAACGCAAACAGTTTCTATCGCAATGTGAAGATCTGCGAGGTGAAAACAATGTCGGGATCTACCAGTGACGAAGTGTTGTCAGGTACCGTCAACACAGACATACTTCTTGGCGTGGTCGGAAACGACAGGCTCGACGGTGCGCTTGGAAGCGACATCCTCACCGGTGGTGCTGGTTTGTACCCATTAGACTGATTTAGCTTAACTTGGAAGCGGTGGACCGCTACCGCCATTACCCCCAACCCATCGGAGTTCGGTTTGTGTTGGTTTTGTTTTCTCGTAAGCAATTGATTTGAAAGCATGAGGAGTGCGCTAGCTGGAAACGATTGCTCGGCTAGCCGTAATGCCCGCGTGCGCGCATCAGGGCATCGGCCTGGTTCTGGGCATTCGACAAAGCCCGATCCACGCTGATCGTGCCTTGAAGCATGTCGTGGATCTCCGTTCCGATAATATTGATCAAATCCGTTATTTCCGGAACCGGCGGGCGCGGCCAGTATTGCAATATGCCGGACCGAGCCATGCCGTCGACGATCGAGATGACCGGCGATATGCGGCGTACTTCCGGATCCATGCTGACGCTGAATCGCGGCGTTACAAGGCTGCCGTTCTCAATATAGAGCTTGATGGTTTCAGGGGAGGTGAAGGACTGCAACGCCGCCCATACCGCGCCGACACGGTCGGGAGCGGTGTTGGCGGGAATGGCGAGTGCATATCCCCCGACAGGGGCAATCGGCTTTCCGCCTGGCCCAAACGGGTGCGGCAGAAAATCCGTTACGCCATAAGCAGGCGACTCCTTGTTGAGTTCGAACAAAGGCGCCAGGAGTGTCGCACAATAGGCCATGGCAACCTCTCCGTCGGCATAAGCGCGGGCGCGTTCGTACCAGGACATCGATAGGATCGACAAGGGTGAAAAATCAAGGAGCTCGCGAAGATACTCCGCAGTCGAATAGGCTTCTTCTGACTGGAGCATTGGTCGCATGTTTTCGCCTTCAGGCCACTCGGCATCATAATCATGACCATCATGCGCAAGGTTCAGAAAGGGTTGCCCCATGGCGCCCATGACAAACATGAACGTGTGTCCAAGCGGCGTTCCGCGACCGGCATTCCAGGCGATACCTGATCTGCCGAGCGCACGGTTGTGCATGCGCCGCGCAGCCTCCAGTGTATCGGCGACGGTAAAGGGCACACCGACACCCTCAGCGGTGCAAAGATCCCTGCGTACGCACAATAGCTCGGGCGTCGTCTGGACGGGTAAGCCATATTGAATGCCGCGATACCGGGCCGAGGCGAGCGCAACCTGGTGGAAATCGGACAGCTCTGCGCCGCTTTGTGCGATCAAATCGTCAATCGGCAACAGCACGCCTTTCGCGGCGAGTTCGCCAAACCAGGGAAGGTCGCACGCCACAATGTCGTAGCGCGAGGACTTCTGCTCTGCGTTTGACAGGATTTCCTGTCTCAACCTGTCGATGGACAGAGCGCGGCTGTTGATGCCCACTCCGAAAAGTCCCTCGAACTGCCGCTTCAAAACATTCATTGCCATGAATGTCGGATCCGCATGCACAAGCACGCGCAGTTCATTTTGGAGGTTCAGCTTCGAGACCAGTGGGGTCGGGGGCGGGATCGTGTCGGACTCGCTGTAGGAAGCCCCGAAAAAATAGTCGCTGAAACCGCGTTTGCCGGCCGCACCGATGCCCAGTGTGCTGCCGATGGCGCCGCGCACGCGACGTGCATACTCCTGCCACTCGGCAATGAGCTTGTCGGACGGATGCAGCGAGAAACTCTTTCCGGTTTTTGTTCTCGGGCGGCGGATCAGAAGGCCGCGTTGCTCGATCGACGCAATTGCCCGGATCGCGGTTCCGTAACCTAGACCGCTCGCGTTCGCGAGAAAACTTGTGGTCGTAAGTTTTCCCTTGAGGTGGTTGCGGAGCAATGTGGTGATCAGCCGCGTTTCGTCGTAGCCGCGCTTCAGACTGAGAACCTGCTCCGCCTCGGTGCCGAGTGCGTCGATGAAATCGAGAAAAAGAGTGAACTCTTCGGCCGACACGCCGCCTGAGCGCGGCAGATCCGGACTTTCAAAGGGGCCTTCGGGTCGGGCTCTTTTGTTTCCGCGCTGCAGGTTCATGACCTCCCTCAGCGTTTCCGACATCTCCGGCACGATCCAACCTCTCGTCAGCTTCGCAGAGGTCAGATTAGGTCCATTCTGGACTGTTTTCCAGTTTCGGTATTCAGCCCGGCGAATTTCTTAAACGGGCGATCTTGTCGGCTAGAATACTTCGTCGTCGGTCAGCGTCCTGCAAGAGCTGAGACCGCCGCTGGCTTCCCTCGAAGAGCCGGCTGCCGGTTTGAAACATGATGACGACAAGAAGCAGAATGCCCAGATACATCTGCACCATGAACGCAGGCGTTACATTGAAGACAAGCCCGGTGTTCAGGAAGTTGACCGTCAATGTTCCGATGGCTGCGCCAATGACACCGCCTTTTCCTCCGAGGATCGAAACACCGCCGATGAAGGCGGCAACCGTTCCCGCAAGCAGAAGATACTGTAGCCCGAGTGCCTGAGCGGTCCCGGACCGAAGGCCGATGATGACGCCTCCCAGACCTGCGCAGAAACCGGAAATCGCGAACACGATAATCATCGGACGCTTGAGCGATATGCACGAAGCAAGCGCCTCCTTTCTTGCGCCGCCGATGGCGTAAATCTCGCGACCGTATCGGGTATAGGTCATGAATAGGCCGACGAGAACAAACATGAAGATCACCAGGATCGAGGCTGGCGAGAAATAAACGAACATTTTCGTTGAGATGAAATCCGGAATACGGAAGTCAGTCAGCATGACCGTTTTTTCTTCCGCGGCGAACAGCGCAACCCCACGCAGGAGCATCAATGTGCCCACGGTGAGTACGATCGCGCGTATCCTGAGATATGCAATGAAATAGCCTTGAATTATGCCGATGGACGTGGATACGGCCAAGGCAATCAGGAGTGCGTTGACCGCGCCCAGGCTGTCCGTAAAACGCACGGTGATAACCGCGGCCAACGCGGCATTGGATCCGATCGACAGGTCGATTTCACCGGCAATGATGCACAGGGTCAGTGCGAGCCCGACAAGTCCGAGCACGGCGAACCGTTCCATGATGGCGAATCCGGTTCGGTGCGTGAAAAACAGCGGCTCGGTGATCGCGAAAAAACTGTAGACGCTGACCGCCAGAAGGATCGCGAAGCTTAGATCGGGGTTCTCGGTGACCCAGTGTTTGAGGCGTTCCATGGCGGGCTCCTATTCCACGGCGCGGCTGCCGCGGCGGACAAGTGCAAAGACGATGATGGAAAAAACAATCATGAGGCCGACCGCAAGCACGCGCGCGCCGGAATTGAAGCTGTTCAACACCATCATGTTGTCGACCGTCGAGATGAAGATTGCTCCAAGAGAGGTTCGGAGCGTGGACCCGTAACCGCCCATGATGGAATTGCCCCCGACCATGACGATGGCAATGACCATGATGGTCATGTCGCCGGAGGATCCGAACTCGGAAGAGAAATAGTTTACATGCGCAGACGAAACCTGACCGGAAAAGGCAACAGCGACAAAGGCGGCGCAAACGCTGGCGATGATGCAGCATTTGATCGCCGTGCCGAAGTTCTCATGTCCGGTCGCCCGGCCGGCCGCCCTGTTTGCTCCCACCAGATAAACCTGCCGGCCAAAGGTCGTGTAACGCAGCACAAGCTCGGCAACGACGGCGATGACAATGAAGGCAACGGTGATGTTCGGGATATCGCCGAAAAACGACCCGGTTCCGAGCCATTCGGCGCCATGCGGCCGGCGGTAGCTCACGACAAGATTGTCCGACCACCAGGACCCGATTCCGAAGAACAGCCCTGCTGCGCCGAGCGTGACGACGATCGGATTTCCACCCAGACCGATTAGGGCGCCTTGAGCGGCACCTGCGATTGTCGCGACCAACATGGTGATCATGAAAGCAACGAGAAACGTCGCCAATAGCCCAAACGTTGTCATCTCCCCGCCGGCGGAACCCCACTGATTCCAGTCAGCGCCCATCAGCGTGGCGAAACAGATGATCGACAGCGCTGCAATCTCCTTCATCGACAAAAGGAAGAAGTTTCCCGAGAGCGTCACGAAGGTCAGGCCGATTGCCATGATCCCGACGAGCGCGGCGTCGCGAATAATCGTTTTGACGTTAAACCAGGTCAGGAAATCGTCAGTGATAAGTGCACCGGAAATCAGGACGACCAGGAACAGCCCGACCATCACGATGACAACCGGAGAATGGTCCCGCCTGATACGTTTGATGATGTTCAGTCCGGTTGCGGATACGGCGGCCGTGTCGCTCATGATACTTTCTCCGATACCGCAATGCCGGCTTCATGAAAGGGATCGGTGATTTGTTCGAGGATGTTGGCCGAGGTCATGTCGGCAAGATGAAGTTCGCCGATCTGAAGACCCCGGTAAAAACTGATGATCCTGTCGGGAAGGTTCGTTATTTCCTGTATGTCGGTCGACGCGACGATGATCGCGGCGCCCTGGTCGGCCAGCTCTCTGAGGATCTGGTAGATCTCCGCCCGCGCGCCTACGTCAACACCGCGCGTCGGTTCATTCACCAGAATAACGTCCGGTGAGATTGAAAGCCATTTGCCCAGAGCCACCTTCTGCTGGTTGCCGCCTGACAAAACGCCCGCCTCTTGAGGCAGTCTTTTGGGGTCGACCGTGAACTTGATGGCGTTTTCAGACGTCGTCCTGCGCTCCTTCGCGCCATTCAGAATTCCACTTGTTGAAATTGTCTCGAGTGCAGGCGCCGACATGTTTTCCATGATCGGACGGCCGAGAAACAAGCCGTCTCGCTTGCGATCTTCCGAGCAGTAGGCAATTCCGCGGCGGATAGCCTCTTTTGCCCTAGCGGGAAGAAACTCCTCGCCGCGGTAAACAAGCTTTCCGCCGCGCGACTTTGTTGCCCCGGCCATCGCACCGAGAATTTCAGAAGTGCCGGACCCAAGCTGACCGGCAAGACCGAGAATTTCTCCTGGGTATACCTGGAAACTGATCGGTTCGAGGATACCGTCCGGCCAGAGCTCCCGGACTTCCAGCGCCGGTTCGACGCGCGTTATCGGATGGCGCTTCGGATACATGTCGCCAAGCTCGAAGCCAAGCATGAGTTCGACCAGACTGTTCACATCCATATCGGTGGCGGCTCGCGGCTGCTGGCTTTCGCCGTCTCTGAGGACGGTGATCCGGTCGCAGATCTTGAAGATTTCGTCCATTCGGTGACTGACATAGATGACGGATTTTCCGCGCTCCTTCAGCCGTTTCACCATTTCAAGAATGCGGATTGAATCCGTTTCCCCAAGGGCAGCCGTCGGCTCATCGAGGATAAGGACCTGAGGATTGTGTGCGATCAGGCGGGCCACTTCGACCAGATGCTGCTCGCCGACGGACAGGCGATTGGTTGCCCGGAGCGGGTTGATATGTCCCAACCCGACCTCTTCCAGAAAGGGACCCGCCTTGCGGGCGAGATGCCCTTTCGACGCGATGCGTGGAACTCCGTCTCCTGCCAGAAAAATATTTTCGGCCACGCTCATAGTCGGAATCAGGCTGAGTTCCTGTTGGGCGATGGCAATTCCGCATTGCTCGGCAGCTGTGGGACCGCTGAAATTTCGGATCTCGCCGTCGTAATGGTATTCGCCCGCAAAGCCAGTATCGAACCCGCCGATTATCTTGACCATCGTGGACTTTCCGGCACCATTTTCGCCGACAAGTCCCATGACTTCGCCTCTGCCAATTTCGAACTTCGCACCTTTGAGCGCCTGGATTGCACCGTAGTGCCGGCTAATGTTCGTAAGCCGAAGAAGCGGTTGCTCCGCCATGGCCCCTCCCTGACCCAGCCTTAGCAGTGTTTTTATGTGATGAATGGCACCCCTGTCGCAGGGCGCCATTCAGTGTTTTCCGATTAGTTGCCCCAAGCGCCGGAGCAAAGTTCGTCGATTCCGTAAAGCTTGCCATCGTAGCCACGCAACGCAACCGTCTCCATGTTGGTCGCCGTTACGGCCGGGTTTGGCGTGAAGTTGATGTAATTCGCCAACTCACCAGTCGCCAAATACTCTTCAACCATCTTTATGGCGAGCTGTCCTTCGTGTAGAGGCGACTGCAAGGTCGTCCCAAACTGCTTGCCTTCTTCGATGAGCTGTTTGTCCCCGTTGCAAACCGTTCCGACCGCAATGACATCCTCGCCCATATTGTAACCGGCTTCTTCCAATGCCTTGATGCCCCCGGTGAGGATCGCGTCATCCATACCGTATACGAAGTGAATGCCTTCGTCGCGCAATGCCGCAATGGCCTTGGCCGCGCCCTTGTAGCCGTTCGCCTGACCGAAACCTTCGTCCACATCGCCGATGATGTTCAGGTCGGACCCCGCGATGGCTTCCTTGAAGGCATTGATCGACAAACCATAACCGCCGTAACTGTGTGGATAGCTGAGAACCAGAACGTTAAAACCTTCACCTCCCGCAGCTTTCTTGGCGGCGGCAGCTTCGCGCATCATATAACCGGCATTGCGGGCGCGCAGGCGGTCATCCGGTCCGGCGTAGCCAAAAATGTACTCCTTGTCCTGCTCGTTCGGCAGCTGATTGATTTTCAGAACCGGGACACCAGTCTTCGCCAGCGCCCGCAACGACCCGAGGCCTGCGACTGCGTCCGACGGCCACCAGATGAAAACATCGGGCAGGACACCGGCGGCCAGAACCTGTTGCACCTGCTGATCCTGCTCAGCCTGATTGAACTGGTTCTCGAACACCTTGATGTCATACCCTTTGAGGGCGGCCGTGTCCTTGATACCCTTTATGAATCGGCCGATATACGCTTCACCGGCGGGACCGTTGAACGACACGATCGACTGCGCCATCGCGGCGGTCGATGCGGCACTCAAGATTCCGACGGTCGCGGCAAATCGGAGCGCTGTCTTCAATACCGTCATTCCTTCCTCCCATAGCATTACCAGACGAGCCTATTTCGTCTTCCGCACCGTTTCAGATCGCACTGGTCTACGCCTATCAAATTTGGTCCAGTCTGGACGAAATTCGTCAGAAATGGATAAAACTCCAGTGTGCTTCCCTTACTCCACACGGCACGGTCACTCCGATCGAAGCTTGACGTGCTCTGGGAGGATCACATCGATGGACACGAAAAGACTCGCCGGAAAAAATATTCTCATCACCGGCGCTGCCCAGGGTATGGGTGCGGCAAATGCCGAGTATTTCGCAATGCAAGGCGCAAATGTTTGTATTGGGGACCTTAATCTCGAAGGTGTCGAAGCTGTCGCGGAGCGGATTAATGCCAGGGGCAATGGCAAGGCCGTCGCGGTGAAAATGGATGTCACCAGGCGCGCGGACAATTCGGCAGCGGTCGCAAGGACGGTCGAGGCATTCGGGTCGATCAACATTGCTCTCCTGAATGCAGGTGTAAACAAACCGCGCATGTTCATGGACATAGACGAAGACAATTGGGACATGATCATGAACATCAATGCAAAGGGTGTTTTGCTCGGCATGCAGGAGGCGGCCCGCCAGATGATCGCCCAGGGCCCGATGGACGATCATCCGTACAAGATCATCCCGGTGGGGTCCATTGTCTCGCGAACCGCATTTCTCGACGTTGTCCCTTACTGTTGTTCGAAATATGCGGTGCTCGCGATGATTATTGGCGGCGCGAAGGCGCTCTGGCAACACAAGATTACCGTCAACGGCTACGCACCTGGTGTTGTCAAGACAGAGCTCTGGGAGCAACTCGACAAGGATCTTGTCGAAATCGGCATGTTCGAAAAAGAAGGGCAGTCGATGGATCACCTCGCCCAGACCATGATCCTGATGAAGAAGCTTTCGACGCCTGATGATGTGAAGGGAACAGCCGCTTTCCTGTGTTCGAATGAATCCGACTACATGACCGGACAGCTGATCATGATCGACGGCGGCATGATCATGCAATAGCGTCAAACCGGCTGTATTTTTCTGGACATCGGGGAACGCGGTATCGGCGCCGCATCAGAATTAAATTTCTATGACTTGGGTGCTGCCGTGCTTCCGCGCAGCACCAGTTCTACCGGCAGTATTGTTTCTGCAACAGCCTGCCGGTCGGGCTGGTCAAGAATGTCCAGGAGCCGCTGCGCACAAGTTTGACCCGCCCGAAATTGCCGGATCCGGATGGTCGTCAGTCCTGGAGGGATCAGGTCCAGGAACGGCATATCGTTGAAACCGGTCAGAGACACATCATCCGGACATTGCAGACCACTCTCTTGCAGCGCATTCAGTGCACCGAGCGCCAGACGGTCGTTGGCGCAGATTACCGCCGTAAACGGCTTGCCCTTGTCCAGCAATCGCCTTGCAGATTTCCTGCCTTCCTCCTCTTCGAACTGCTGCGCGACCTCGATCAGGTCGGGATCGGCAGTTAGCCCGTATTCCTTAGTGGTCTGCAGAAACGCCTCATATCGCAAAAGACCCGTGGACAGGTCTTGCGGTCCGGCAATCTTCGCGATCCGTCTGTGCCCCAACTGATAGAGATGATCGACAATCATTCTGATGCCGTCCTCTTCGTCGTTGATGACATACGGTATCTCGTGACCATCGACTTTCCGGTTCAATGTCACGACAGCGAGGCCCTCGTCGGCTGCCCATGAAATCGTGGGGTCATCGCGCAGCACTGCAGCATGAATAATTCCGTCGACGCCACGGTCTCGCAGAACCTGGATTAAGCGTCCCTCGCGCTCTGCAATGTTGTCGGTGTTGACCAGAATTGATGCGTACCCGCGGGGCTCCAGAACATTTTCAATGCCGCGTACGATCGGCGGGAAAATCACGTTGGTGATGTCCGGGATCATGATGCCGATTGACATCGACTTTCGTGTCCGCAACCCGGCCGCAAGGCGATTTGGTCGATAGCCCAGTTCCCGTGCCACATCGCGGACGCGTGTAATTGCATCCGCAGACAGGTTGCTCTGTTTTTCGGGATCGAGCGCGCGCGACACGGTCGAAACATGCACGCCCAGGTGCTTGGCAATGTCTTTTAGGGTTACACGTTTGTTCATAATCACGTCCTGGATTCTCAACAAACATAGTTCGTTACAGGGAGCTAGGCAATCGTTTGCACTTTCCTGTTGACATTTCGAAAAGCGGTCTCGTATTGTTATGCAATCGTTTGCGGCAATCGTTTGCGTAGATGAAAAATGACAATTTTAGGGAAGTTGGGGAGGCGTGCATGCCAGTCGTTGTCGAAGAGAAGGACTTCACCAAACCGGTTGTCCGGCGGAAGGTCCTGAGCGCGGTGAACGACGCTTCGCTCGCAACCAAAGTCAACTTCGGCGAGTACGGCGACTTTACCTTCGACGAGCCTTCTGCCCATGGCGGATCTGATCTCGGGCCATCTCCGCTCCAAGGGGTCCTTGGTGCTCTCTGCGGCTGCGAAGCAGTCACCTTTGGGCGCACGGCACGCGATATGGACTTCAGCTACGCCGGTATCCAGTTCGACGCGGCCTTCACAATCGACATTCGCGGCCGGCAGGGAATGCGTGGCGTCGTTCCGCATTTCCAGTCGGTCAAGGTTGAGGCTCGCGTCACCACGGAAGAGACCGACGACCGGCTCGCCGACGTTGTCGAAGAAACCGAGGCTCGTTGCCCTGTCTACAACCTCATCAAGGACGCGGGCGTCCGCGTCGACATGGTCTGGATCCGCTGCGCGCCGGAGCCGCAGTGATTTTTCTGAAAGGAGTACGAAATGAGTTCGAAACGGATTGGCTGGATCGGTATGGGCCGCATGGGCTACCCGATGGCGGAACGGCTCGTGAAGGCCGGCTATCAGGTCAGCATCTGGAACCGGACACGATCGAAAGCCGAACCTCTGGCTGAGCTTGGTGCAACGCTGGTGGATTCTCCCGCGGATCTTGCGACTGTCGATTTGCTGTTTACGATGGTGTCGACCGGCGCCGATGTCGAGCAGGTTTATTTCGGCGAAAAAGGCGTGCTCTCCGGCGAGGCCACACCGGGCGTCTTTGTTGAGTGTTCATCGATCGGCGTTGACCAGTCCGCTGACCTGCGCGGGCGTCTGAAGGCACGCGGTGCGGAGTTTCTGGCGGCGCCCGTTTCAGGCAACGGCAAATGCGTCAAAGCCGGCAAACTGAGCCAGGTCGCGAGCGGACCGCGAGCGGTCTATGATGACGTCGAGCCCATGCTGAATGCGATATCCGGTCGCGGAGCCTCTTATGTGGGCGAAGGTGAATTGGCCCGCTTCTGCAAAATCGCCCACAACGTGTTCCTGGGCGTCGTGACGCAGAACCTGGCCGAGATCACGGTTCTTGCGGAGAAAGCCGGGGTGCCGAGGAGCGCCTTCCTGGAATGGATGAACAACTCGGTCATGGGGTCCATCTTCACCCGCTACAAGACCAACGCTCTCGTGAATCTCGACTGGACCACGACATTCACGCCGGCTTTGTTGCGCAAGGATCTTGATCTTGGTCTTGCTTCGGGTCGGGAACTGAAGGTGCCGATGCCGGTCACGGCCGCAACCCGCGAAGCTCTGCAGACACATTTCGGGGCTGCCCAGCTCAAGAACGACCCGGACGCCTACTTGCAGGAAGATTTTGCAGCCCTTCTGGAGACCGTGGCGCTGGGAGCGGGGCTGGAGCTCAAAAGCGAAAACAATCCGGTTCCGACCGGTCTCGAACTTCCCGTGGCCGCCGAATAGGCGGCCCCCGGCAAGGACACGAACATTTCCGGAATTTTTTTGTGGGAGGAAAGAATGAAACTCGGCACACTGGTCATAACAACCGCGGCCGCCGCACTCATGTCGTCGACCGCCCTGGCCGAAATCAAAATCGGCGCCTCTTTGCCGCTCACCGGTAATTTCTCAGTCGCCGGGCAGAAACACCAGCAGGGTTATGAACACTGCGTCGCGCTTATCAACGAACGAGGCGGCATTCTGGGCGAACAGATCGAGCTGATCGTTTCCGACAACCGCTCAGACCCGGCCACGGCAATCAATCAGTACGAACGGTTCATCAATGTCGACGGCGTCGATGCTGTTTACGGCACTTTCTCGTCGCGCCTGACGTTTCCGGTTGCCAACATCCTGGCCAAATACGGTTTCGTGCATCCGATACCGGCCGGCGGCGCCCTTCGCATCTACACCCAGGGTCATGACAACCTCTTCTATTTCCAGCCGAATGCCGCCGAATATGTCGGTGCATCGCTGGCCGGCGTTCTGGCCGATCTCGTGCCGGAAGACGGAAAGCCCGTCACGGCTGCGGTGATTTCCGCCGACGACTTTTTCGCCAACGGCGTCTGGTCGGGCCTGATGGGTGAAAAGGTTATGGATCCCGCCGATGGTAGCGAAGTTGCCGATCTTGCGCCGGGTTACCTTGCGGAAAACGGTATCGAAGTCGTGTTCTCCCAGAAATGGCCCGAGGAAGGCTTCAATGACTGGTTGAACCTTGCCAATCAGGTCAAACGGTCCGAAGCGGACCTGATAATCGGTCTGACGGCATCTGCGGAGGAAGCCGTGCAACTGACCCGGTCCTTCAAAACGGTTCGTGCTGAACCTAAAATGGTCTACCTGAGCCAGGGCACCCAGGCCGAATATCTTGAAGGAACCGGCGAGAGTTCGAACGGCGTCCTCGTTCACACATCGTGGCACAAGGATGCCCCGTTCGAATCCGTGCTTGCAGGAGAGCCGTTCTCAAACGGCGATTTCGTGGAAACCTTCAAGGCCAGATACGGCAGCGTGCCGGATGAGGACAGCGCGATACCGTTCGCACTCTGCCAGGGCATCGAACAGGCCATGGTCGGCGCCGGAAGCACCGATAATGCCGAAATGGGAGACTGGCTGAAGGCCCGCACGAAGGAAGACCCCGTCCGCACGATTCTGGGGCGTTTTAACTGGGATGACGTCGGCCTTCCCGACAACAAGCCTTTTCTCATGACCCAGTGGAACGGTGGTGAACTCCAGTTCGTCTACCCAACCGACGAATTCGAGGGCTATTCCGCGATGACCTACCCCAAGGGTGGCTTCTAAAGGTCGCTGACTACCGGGCCGGCGAGGCCGCCGGCCCGGCTTTTTCAGATGTATCGAAAGGAACAGCCATGCTCGAGGTAAAGGGCCTGTGCAAGTATTTCGGCGGCATCAGGGCCGTTGATGACTGCAGCTTCACTGTGGAAAAAGGCACGATCACCGCGTTGATCGGCCCGAATGGGGCCGGCAAGACCACTGCATTCAACTGTATCAGCCGAACCGCGCGCCCGACCAGCGGCGAAGTCTGGCTAGACGGTGAGCGCATTGATCATCTTCGTCCCCACAAGATTACCCAGAAAGGTCTCAGCCGAACCTTTCAGATCAGCCGGAACCTGGCCGACATGACCGTGCTGGAGAACATCATCGCACAGTCCAAGGTGCATGGTTGGCGCGATATGCTGAAGCCGGCCATGAGCGCCGATGAAATCGACAAGGCGATGGACCTGCTCGACTTCCTGGGGATCACCCGCATCGCATACGAAGACGGCGCGAACCTGAGTTACGGCCAGAAGAAACTGATGGACTTGGCCGCGCTCCTGATGAGCGATCCCAAGATCATCCTGCTCGATGAGCCCGCGGGCGGCGTGAATCCGTCGCTTCTTGAAAAAATCGTCGCCGACATCCGTAAACTCAACGAGCGCGGCATGACGGTGCTGATCGTCGAACACAACATGGATCTGATCATGCGTCTGAGCCACCGGATCGTAGTTATGGCCCAGGGCAAGGTCATCGCCGAAGGCGAGCCCTCCGAGATTCGCGAAAATCCTGCCGTTCTGGACGCCTATCTGGGCGGTGTTCTAGAGGAGGCCGCCTGATGACCGATTTGCTGGAAGTCACAAGCCTGACCGCAGGCTACGGCGATGGCCCTGCCATCCTGGACGGTGCGCATCTGAACGTCGAACCGGGCAAGGTCCACTGCATCATAGGCCCGAACGGGGCAGGCAAATCCACCTTGTTGAAAGCAATCTGCGGGATGCTGAAGATCCGCAAGGGCGATGTGCGGTTGAAGGGTGAAAGCCTTAAGGGCTTGCGCCCGGACCAGATCCTTAAGAAAGGCATCGCGTTCGTTCCGCAGGAGCGAGCGCTGTTCCCGAAGATGACGGTTCGCGAAAACCTGCGCATGGGCGGTTACTCGCTGGCCGACAAGTCGGATCTCGAGAGCCGTATTGATGCGATCGAGGAACGCTTTCCGATCTTGCGCGAGCGCCGGGATCAGCAGGCCGGCACCATGTCCGGCGGCCAGCAGCAGACCCTTGCCATGGCACGAACGCTGATCATTAAGCCCGACATTGTGATGCTTGACGAACCGTCGCTCGGCCTCGCTCCGAAGATCGTGCAGGAGATGTTCGACATCATGAAGATGATGGCCTCCGAAGGCATAACCATTCTTTTGGTTGAACAGAACGCACTGATGGGACTGAAGAATTCGGACTGGGGTGTCGTGCTCGACCTGGGCCGGACCCTCTTTGAGGGACCGTCGTCCGAAGTGCTCGCCGATCCCCGCATCCAGGAACTCTACCTCGGCGGCAAGAAAGCCGCCTGACGGAGGAAAGAATGGCAGACATCATTCAAACCGTGATCCTCGGCCTGGCTCTAGGGGGCGTTTTTGCGCTCATGGGCTCCGGATTGAGCCTCATCTTCGGCGTGATGCGGATCGTGAACCTTGCGCATCCCGCGCTGATAATCGCCGGTGCCTATATCGCATACTGGGGATTCCGCCTGGCCGGAATCGACCCACTCATCATGCTCCCCGTCGCCGCCTTCGTACTCGCCGTGGTGGGGATCGTTCTCTACAAGCTGATGTTCGAGCGGGATGCCAGCTCCGCAAAATACACGCAGATGACCGTGTTGCTGACGTTTGCTCTTGCGATGATCGTGGAGGGGGCGCTCGGGACCGCGTTTACCAATACCCAGCGCGTTACGTCGCCAAGTTACGCCACCGATGCGTTTTTCATCGGTGACGTCTTCATACCCAAGGGGCAACTCTACGCCGGACTTGTGTCGCTAGCGATCATCGGCGGGCTGTCGCTGTTCCTTAAGTATTCGCGTTTCGGCTACGCGATCCGGGCAACGACGCAAAATCGCGAAGCCGCCGAGTTGCTGGGCGTCAATGTCAATTTTGTCGCCATGGCAAGTTTCGCGATAGGCATAGGTCTTGCCGGCGCGGCCGGCGCCCTCGTGTCCTTCGTGTTTTCCTTCTTCCCGGCCAAACACTGGGAATGGATCGCCATCCTCATGAGCCTCGTTGTTCTGGGTGGCATGGGGTCTATCCTTGGCACGGTGCTGGCTGCATTCATGCTGAGTGTGGTCGCTGCCTTTGTCGGCGACATCTTCGGCGCCACCTGGTCGACAATGACCTTCTTCCTCGCCCTCTTCCTCGTATTGCTGATCCGGCCGCAAGGCCTGTTCGGCGAGAAGCCGGAGCTCGCGTGACCATGGCTATAAACGATACATCAAGCGTCCTTCAGGCTCGCGAAGCCCACAATGCAAAACTCGCCAGTGCTCACGACAAGACTCGCGTCATCTGGTTTCCGGTAACCCTGCTGGCCGTGCTCCTGATCTTGCCCGCTCTGCAATTTGCCGGAAACTACAACTATCTGCTGCATCTGGTGCTCTTCACCGTATGTTACGTGACGATGGCGTCCGGCTGGAACGTTTTGGGCGGTTTTACGGGCTATATCAGCCTGGGCCACAACGTGTTCTTTGCAATTGGCGGTTACTTCGCCGGGATGATCTTCGCGCGCTACGGCGTCTCGACGATCATTCTTGCACCCCTGGCCGGTCTCTTGTGCGCAGCTGCCGGTTTCCTCCTCGGGCAGATCATGCTGAAGACCCGTGGGCCGTCATTTATCATCTCGTCGCTGGCGCTGGTGATGATCGCGCGGATCCTGCTTGATCACTGGCAGTTTGTCGGCGGCGCTAATGGCGTCGCATTGCCGGCGAATGACTTGCCCGTGCAGTGGGCCAAGCTGCCTTACTACTACGCCTTCGTCCTTCTGGCCGCATTCACGGTCTGGGCCTGTTACAAGATCAAGCACTCCAAGTTCGGCCTTGGCCTGAGGGCCATCTCGAAAGACGAGATCAAGGCCGAAAGCGCCGGTATCAACACACGGCTCTACAAACAGCTTGCGTTTGCAATCTCCGCTGCCTTCGTCGGCATGGCGGGTGCCATCTGGGGCGAGTACCTCACTTACCTTCGCCCGAATATCTTCACGATCATTCTGGTCAGCGTCTACATGGTGCTGATGTGCATTCTGGGCGGCAAGGGGACAATTGCCGGACCGGTCATCGGCGCGATCCTGATCCTGGCGTTCAACGAGTTCTTTGTGGCGACGCTCGGTGCCTCGGAAATCAACATTCTGGCGACTGGTCTGATCATGGCACTGGTGCTGATGTTTTTCCCCCTGGGGATCGTCGGCACCCTCGCCAAAGCGGGCAGGCTACCACGAGTGCTGAACTGGGATTGATGGTCATGACTGAACTTACGCTCTACAACGCGCCGCAATCCACCTGCTCCCAAAGAGTGCGTTATACGCTCCACGCAAAGGGCCTGCTGTTCAAGGAAAAGAGGCTAGATCTGTTCTCCGGCGATCAGTTGAAAGCAGACTATCTTCAGCTCAACCCGAATGGCGTGGTCCCGACGCTTGAGGACGGCGGGGCGGTGATCATCGACAGCGCCGTCGTGATGGAATATCTCGACGAAACCCGCCCAGATCCGGCGCTCGGCCCGGCCGATCCCGTGGCACGGGCGGAAATGCGGTCGATGATGCGTTTCATTGACGAGGTGCCGACACCCGCGGTTCGGGTGCCGAGCTACAATCTCGCCTTTCTTCCGCATTTCCGCGCAATGAGCGAGGAAGACTTTCAGGCTCTGTGCGATTCAAAGCCGCTCCGCCGCGAATTCCTGATGAAAATGGGGCGGACAGGCTTCCCGCAGCAGGAAATGGACGAGGCCACGGGACGCCTCCGGCGCGGGGTTGAACGCATGGCGGACTGGCTTCAGGCTTCCGGCGGGCCGTGGATCATGGGCGGGAAGATGACGCTCGCGGATGTCTCGATCTTGCCTGTTATCGTTCGGCTTGACGATATTGGCATGGATACGCTCTGGGACGCCCACTCTGACGTCGCGCGCTGGTTCGAAGCGATCCGGGCAACCCCGGCATTTGGGAAAACCTATTATTTCGGTTCTCTTTTGACCGAAAAGTACCCGCACCTGGCCGAACGGTTCGCAAAGCCGGGGAGCGCAGCGTGAACCATGCAGGCATTTCCCTACATCATGGCTGCAATCTTTCTGGGAGCCACGATATCCGCACAGCCCGCCATGAACGCGATGCTTGCACGATCGATCGGCTCGGCATTCGGAGCTTCCGCGATTTCCATTGCGGTCGCGCTGGCGCTGATCCTGCTGGTTCTCGGCATAACCGGCGCTGGCCGGATCAACGGTGAAACGCTGACGGCAGTCCCCTGGTGGGTCTTTCTGTCCGGCCTGGTCGGCATGTTGTTCGTGACGGGCGGGGTGGTCATCGCACCGGTAACAGGAGCGCTGATTTTCTTCGTTTGCGTTGTCGCGGGGCAGTTGATCGGGTCGGTTTTCGCAGACCACTACGGCGCATTCGGCCTCCAGGTCCGGGAGATCTCGGTCATGCGGATACTGGGTATCATGCTGGTGCTGCTGGGCGCAATCATAGTCACGAAATGGTGACGAAGATGGAAATTCATCCAATTTGGACGGTTTCGCTGTCGAGGCACTGTCCAAGGCAAATTAAAGACAATCAACGCCACTCAGCTGGCTGAACCCGACCAGGAGAGGACGGTACCCCATGAATGCATTGACCCCGAACATTTTGACGCCGCAGGATCTGGAGCCCCACTGGCGTTGGGAAGGCCGTCTTCCGGCCTGGGGCCATACGTCGGTAGATTTCGAGCGCCGCATCGATCACGACCGCTTGCGCCGGTATCGCCTGAGCCGCACACGCCAGGCTCTCAAATCATCGCCGGCAGGCACTCTGCTGCTCTTCGACGTCAACAATATCCGTTACGTTTCAGCCACCAAGATCGGCGAATGGGAGCGCGACAAGATGTGCCGGTTCTGCCTTTTGACCGGTGATGACAGCCCCTACGTCTGGGACTTCGGCTCCGCTGCGGTCCATCACAAGAAGTTCTCCGACTGGCTGGAACCCGACCACTGTCGCGCAGGCGTTGTTGGCATGCGCGGGACGATCCCGCCGGAGTTCGGGCTGATGCGTAAATATGCCAAGGAGATCGCGGGTCTGATCCGCGATGCAGGTATGGCCGACATGCCGGTGGGAGTCGACTACGCCGAGACGTCGATGTTTCATGCGCTTAAGGAAGAAGGCCTCAATGTCATCGATGGCCAGCAGATCATGCTTGCGGCCCGGGAGATCAAGAACTGGGACGAGATCCAGCTTCTCACGCAGGCGGCCTCCATGGTCGATGGCGTTTATCACATGATCTATGAGGAGCTGAAACCGGGCGTGCGCGAGAACGATATCGTCGCCCTGTCCAACAAGATGCTCTACGAGATGGGCTCGGATGACGTGGAGGCGATCAACGCCATCTCCGGCGAGCGCTGCAACCCGCATCCGCACAATTTCACCGATCGGTACTTCCGGCCCGGCGATCAGGCATTTTTTGATATTCTTCAGTCCTATCAGGGATATCGGACCTGTTACTACCGGACCTTCAACATCGGACGTGCGACGCCTGCGCAGCGCGATGCCTATGTCAAAGCCCGCGAGTGGATCGACGCCTCCATCGAAATGATCAGGCCAGGTGTCTCGACCGACAAGGTGGCCAAGGTCTGGCCCAAGGCCGAAGAATTCGGGTTTCCGAATGAAGACGCTGCCTTCGGACTTCAGTTCGGTCACGGACTGGGGCTGGCGCTGCACGAACGGCCCATCATTTCGCGTGCGGTCTCGCTGGAGCATCCGATGGAAATCAAGACCGGCATGGTCTTCGCGCTCGAGACCTATTGCCCGGCGGCCGACGGCTATTCGGCGGCCAGGATCGAGGAAGAGGTCGTTGTCACCGACACCGGCGTGGAGGTCATCAGTCTCTTCCCGGCCGAGGAACTGCCCATCGCCAACAGATACTAACCTCCCCACCTGACCCGGCCCTTCGGGGCCGGAATTTTTTCGAGGCAGAAACATGAGCGCCGCCAGGAAGAAGCACAACACCGAAGACTATCTGCGCATGTACAAGCAGATGGTCCGCATTCGTGCCTTTGAGGACAAAGCAAACCAACTGTATCTGTCCGCCAAGATGCCGGGCCTGACCCACATGTATTCCGGCCAGGAGGCGGTTGCCGTGGGCATTTGCGAGGCTCTGACGGACGAAGACCGGATCACCTCAACGCACAGGGGGCACGGCCACTGCGTCGCCAAGGGTGCAAATTTCCGGGAAATGTTCTGCGAGCTGCTCGGCAAGGAAGAAGGTTATTGCAGGGGCAAAGGCGGCTCAATGCACATTGCCGACCAGGCCAACGGCAATCTGGGCGCCAATGCTATCGTCGGCGGCTCCATGGGCATTGCCACCGGTGCCGCTCTGTCTGCCAAGAGGCTCGGCAAGGATTTCGTCACGGTCTGCTTCTTCGGCGACGGCGCAACGGCACAGGGCCTCTGGTACGAAGTCATGAACATGGCGGCCCTGTGGAAGCTGCCGGTCATCTATGCCTGCGAAAACAACGGTTACAGCGAATATACGAAGACGGACGAAATCGCGGCCGGGTCGCTCGTCAAACGTGCCGAAGCCTTCGGCATCGAGGGCTTCCGGGTGGACGGTCAGGATGTTCTTGCCGTCAATGAATTGACCAGCCGGCTTGCGGGTCGCTGCCGCAAGGGCGAGGGGCCATTCTTTATCGAACTCGACACGTATCGCTACCACGGTCACCACGTCGGCGATATCAACCGAGACTACTACCGCACCAAGGAGGAAGAGGCGGAGTGGAAAGACATCCGCGATCCGATCACGAATTTCGGCAAGTGGCTGATCGACCAGAAGATGTTTACCGCCGAAGAACTCGTGGCGATTGACAACGACATTGCCGCCGATGCCGAGGCGGCGGTCGACTATGCCCTCAAAGCCCCGTATCCGGACGGCTCGGAAGTTGACATGCATGTCTTTGCCGGCGTCGATCACGCCCTGGATTACCTCAGAGGAGCCCGCTGATGACGCGCGAAATCACCTTGTCCAAGGCGGTCAACGAAGCCATCGCCGAGGAAATGCGCCGCGATCCGACAATCTTTCTGCTTGGAGAAGACGTGGCGGAAGCCGGAACCCCTTTCAAGGTCCTGTCAGGCCTCGTCGAAGAATTCGGAAGGGACAGGATCATCGACACGCCGATCTCCGAACCTGGTTTCATGGGCATGGCCGTCGGAGCTGCGATGACCGGCTCCCGGCCGATTGTCGACCTCATGTTCGGCGATTTCCTTTATCTGGTCATGGATCAGCTATGCAACCAGGCCGCCAAGACCCATTACATGTCCGGCGGCAAACTGAAGGTTCCGCTTGTTCTGCGAACGAACATGGGTGCGACCCGGCGCTCCGCCGCCCAGCACAGTCAGTCGCTTCAGGCCATCGTGGCGCATATTCCGGGCCTCAAGGTGGCGATGCCGTCTTCCGCTTACGAGGCCAAGGGCCTCCTGAAGACCGCGATCCGTGATGATAATCCGGTCGTGATCTTTGAAGACAAGCTGATGTACCAGGACAAGGCACCGGTGCCGGAGGAAGAATACCTCATCCCCTTCGGCCAGGCGAACATCAAGCGGGAAGGCCGCGACGTGACCCTGGTCGCCACGTCATCCATGGTTCAGGTAGCTGAGCAAGCGGCCGAAACCCTCGCACTTGAGGGGATCAGCGCCGAGGTCATTGACCCGCGCACTATCGTGCCGCTCGACGAACAGACGATCATCGACTCCGTGCGCAAGACCTCGCGCGCCATCGTTATTGACGAAGGCCACCAGAGCTACGGCGTGACCGCGGAGATCGCCGCGCGGATCAGCGAGAAGGCGTTTTATCATCTCGACGCGCCGGTGATCCGGATGGGAGCGATGGATGTCCCGGTTCCCTTCTCTCCAGCGCTGGAGGACCTGACGGTTCCAACGTCTGAAGGCGTTGCTGAAAACGCCCGCCGGATCTGCCGTGGGGAGCTTGTTCATGCCGCATGATGTGATCATGCCCGCGCTCGGTATGGCTCAGGACACAGGCCAGATTCTCGCCTGGCACAAGAAGCCGGGCGAGGCTGTCGAGGAAGGAGACGTCCTTTTCGAAGTGGAGACCGACAAGGCCGCCATGGAAGTCGAAGCTCAGTCCGGGGGCTATCTGACCGATGTCACCGTCGAGGCCGGCGCCGAGGTGCCGGTCGGTCAGATTATCGCGTCGATCTCCGAAACACCCGAAGGCGAGGGCGGGGCGTCCGCGTCCCAAGAACCGGAAAGCCCGCCCGAACCAGCCGCCGAGCAGGAAGCGATCGCAGGCGACAAGGTGATCATGCCTGCACTCGGCATGGCCCAGGACACGGGTCTTATCATTTCATGGGCGAAACGGCCAGGTGACCAGGTGTCAGCGGATGACGTCCTGCTGGAGGTGGAAACCGACAAGAGCGCCATGGAAGTGCCTGCCGGGTACGACGGATATGTCGCCGATATCTTTGCCGAGGCGGGTGAAAACGTTCCGGTTGGAAATGTCATCGCCGTCATTTCCGCACGGAAACCGGAGGCACCAGTAAAACGGTCCACCAAGAGTGGCCAGCCGGAGAAAGACGCAAATCCGAAACCCGCTGAAGCAGTCAACGTGACCCTGGCTGTGACACCTTCGACATCTGCTCCCGGGCTCGCTCTGGCGATTGCCAGCTCCAGCGACAAACTTCTCGCTTCGCCCAAGGCCAAGCGGCTGGCCAGGGAACAGGGTCTCGATCTGGACCGCCTCGTCAAGGTGGGCTACCCGCAGCCCTATCATGTCGCAGACCTGGAAATCCTGAAGGCGCTACCCGCAGAAACCGCGCCTGTTGCCGCTGTGGCGACTGCGATTTCCCGGCGCGTGACTGCGGAAGTCGAGTCGTCGGGGTTGAACGGTTTCTTGTCCTGGCTGTCGGACGAACTCGGATATCCCGTCCGCCGCGAAACGGTCCTGGCGGTCTTGGCGGCGGCTGCGCTACGCACGGTCAACGCAGGCGAAATCGTCATCGGGACGGAAGCGCGCGGCGTTGGCCGCACCTATCTCGACCCGGACCTGGGAGGTTTTGGGCAGGTTGAACCGGTAGATGCAGATCGGGCGCCCGGCCTGATTGTACGGGATCTCGCCGCGTCACCAGTCACCTCCATTCGGCTAGGCGGCGAAGCGGTTCCCGTTCTAAGCGTGTGCGGTCGGGGGGAGATGTTTTCACTAACCTGCGAATGCGCCGGCGACACTTTGTCTGGTGAAGCCACGCTGGCGCTTGCCAACGGATTTGCCGAGCGGGTGGCCGATCCGCTCCGCCAGCTGCTCTGACGAACGAAAGGCACCGATCATGGATTACGCCGCTCAAGATTATGTCACCGATCTTTACATCAACGGCGATTGGCGCCCGGGATCGTCCGGTGAGCGATTTGACGTTCTCAATCCCGCAACGGAAGAGGTGCTTGCGAGTGTCGCTTCGGCCGAGTTGGCCGACGCGGACGTTGCGCTGGACGCCGCCGAAGCTGCATTTGCCGACTGGGTGGGCAGAACACCACGCGAGCGGTCTGAAATTCTGCGCAAAGCCTGGGAGCTGATGACGGCACGTCTCGACGATTTTGCACGTCTGATCACGCTGGAAAACGGCAAGGCCGGCGCGGATGCGCGCGGTGAGGCGGCCTACGCCGCCGAATTTTTCCGCTGGTTCGCAGAAGAGGCGGTGCGTGCCGACGGCCTGATCACGCATGCGCCGGCTTCGGGGGCACGGATCATGGTTCAGCACAAACCTGCGGGGATTGCGGTCCTGGTGACGCCCTGGAACTATCCTGCTGCCATGGGCACCCGCAAGATCGCCCCGGCGCTGGCCGCAGGTTGCCCGGTTATCATCAAACCGGCACGCGAAACGCCTTTGACCATGCTCGCCCTGATGCCGCTTCTGCAAGAAGCCGGTGTTCCGAGGGGGCTCGTCAACGTTCTGCCAACAAAGCAGTCCGGCAAGCTCGTAGATCATCTCCTGCATGATCCACGCGTGCGCGTGGTCTCTTTTACTGGGTCCACGGGTGTCGGACGCAAGCTGCTGCACTCCGCCGCCGATCAGGTGCTCAAACCCGCCATGGAACTCGGCGGCAACGCCCCGTTAATCGTGTTCGAAGATGCCGATCTCGACACCGCGGTCGAGGGTGCCATGCTCGCCAAGATGCGCAACCTCGGCGAAGCCTGCACGGCGGCCAACCGCTTCTATGTCCACGAAAAGATTGCCGATGCCTTTGCCGAAAAATTCACCGCGGCCATGGCGGCGCTGAAAGTCGGCAACGGCTTGGATCCGGATGTCGATGTCGGTCCGCTGGTCAACCAGGACACGCAGCACAAGGTGGCCGCCTTTGTCCAGGACGCAGTCGAAAAAGGCGCCAGGGTCACTCTTGGCGGCAAGCTTCCCGACGGCGGGGGCTTTTATTATCCGCCGACAGTGATGACGGATGTTCCCGAGACCGCGGACTGTGTTCATGACGAGATTTTCGGTCCGGTTGCCGCGCTTCAGACATTCACCGACACGGAGGATGTCATCAGGCGCGCCAACGATACGGAATACGGTCTTGTCGCCTACGTGTTCACGCATGACATGAAGCGCGGTCTCCAGGTCTGCGAGCGTCTCGACTACGGCATGGTCGGCCTGAACCGTGGCCTCGTCTCGGATCCGGCGGCACCATTTGGCGGCACAAAGCAGTCGGGCCTCGGCCGCGAAGGCGGACATGAGGGTATGCAGGAATTCATGGAAACCCAGTATATATCTGCGAGCTGGTAGGGAGAGTGAGATGAGCTACATCGCGTCTCCATCGGTGCGTTCCTACGCGGGCCGTCTTGGCGTCGACCTCGATGCGGTTGCGGGCGTCAGCGGCCGAAAGACCCTCGCAAAGGAAGACATTGATCAATATCTGTCAGGCGGAGCCGGAGACGGGTCCAACGTACAGCCAGCGGCAAGCACGCGCTACTGGGACGTCGATCATTCCGAATATGGCCCCGTCAGCGATGAACCGGTCAGCCGGGTGGCGAAGATCGCTGCAGACAACCTTGCCGCTGCCAATGCTCATATTCCGCAGGTGACGCATCATGACCGCGCGGACATTCGCAAGGTCGAGGCATTCCGGGCCGGACTGATAGAAGAGATGGTCGAGCGCGGTATCAAGCTGACCACGCTTGCCTTTCACGTCAAGACGCTGGCCGCCTGCCTGAGGGCCAATCCGAAATTCAATGCTTCACTCAGTGCAGACCGAGAGACGCTTCACCTGAAATCTTATATCCATATTGGCATTGCAGTGGACACGCCGGCAGGCCTGATTGTTCCGGTCGTGCGCGACGCCGACAAGAAGGGTCTCTGGCAGATTGCGGGCGACATCACCGATCTTGCCGTGCGGGCCCAGGCGCGCAAGATCCGGCCTGAGGAAATGGGCGGGGCGTCAATGTCGATCTCCAACCTAGGCGGCATCGGCGGAACAGCGTTTACCCCGATCGTCAATCCGCCCGAAGTGGCGATCCTTGGCATTACGCGAACAGAAACCGTCCCTGTTTGGGAGAACGATGCCTTTGTTCCCGTTTCCATGGTGCCGCTGGACCTCAGCTACGACCACCGGGTGATCAACGGCGCGGATGCAGCCAGATTCCTGACCCACTATTGCACACTTCTGAAGGAGCCGAGGCGTTTGCTGCTTTGATCAAGGCTCGTCTTTGTGGGTGGATTGAACCATGAAAGTCTTTTGAAAACACTGGCGCGTCCACTCGTCAGGCCATCGCTGAGTTGGTTTGAAATCGAACTGTTTGGCAAGAATTGCCGAACTCGCATGCGGATGGAAACGAAAATTCCGGGCCGTCGGAATGCAGCCTTGCGTGCGGCGCGGACACCAGCCACCTTTGGTGCCCTGAGGAACACGCGTTTCGACTGGGGGTTTCGAACTGGACCGCAGGATCATCTCTCAAAACGCCAAATCAATTATCCGCGTGGGGCTGATCATGATGAGTGACTTTGTTGGCAATGATGCGCTTGTGCTTAGAGCCTTGCAGCTTCGGTTCGGTTTTTTACGCCGAGTTGCTTGAGGATAGCGCTGACATGTAGTTTCACCGTACCTTCCGATATGCCGAGCTCTTCCGCTATTTCTCTGTTCGATGCGCCCTTGCGCACGTGAACAAGAACTTCCGATTGCCGTTTGGACAGAGATGCCGGGGAGACGTTTTGCAAATCCGCCGTCTGCCCCGCAGATGCAGAAACCAACCCTTTAGTTGCCAGAAGTGCTTTTTCGAACGTCTCGAAGCGCTCAGTGAGTTCTGTGATCTGTGCCTCGATCTTCGGCTTGTTTCCTATGTCAACCGATCGCAGTGCCACAACGGAGTTTCGTAAAGCGTTGAGCGGTTCGGCCAAGTCTTGCGCAGCGATATAGGCAAATCGACCCTCAGTCACTTCACTGCGTCGCGCCTCGGCCATCGCCCGCTCCAGCGCGTCGAGTGCCTCGCGCCGGTCGGTCACGTCCAAGGCAACCCCATCCCAGATTGTGACGCCATCGGTTTCCCGGCGGGGCTGCCCCAGCGACCTGACCCACCGGTATCCGCCCCCTGGTGCTTCGACCCTGATTTCTATGTCCAGGGGGGTCAGATCCTGCGCCGACCGCTCCAACGCGCCAACAAAGCGCGGCCGGTCCTCCGGGTGCACCCAGGCGTGATCCACCTCCTTGGCCTGCATGAGCTTTTCCGGGTCCAGGCCAAACGAAGCCTGAACACCGGAACTGACGTAAATGTAACGATATTTGCCATCCGCGGTCCGCATGCGCTGCATGGTGTGCCCCGGGAACCGATCAGCCAGCAGATCGGCGACGTCGGGTGGGGTGAATGGGGGAATTTTCGTGTCTGGCATATAACTTAAGATATATAAATTAAGTCTTTTTTCAAGAGGCTTATAACTTTTTATATGACTTTTTCCACGAAAGTGATATATCTCTCTTCATACCCGGACCAACCGGGAGGGAGGACAACATGGACAAGATCATCATCGAAGCGCGCGTGAACGAACTCGCCACGCGCCGTGGCAATCCCCATGTCCCATTCTTGCCGAAAGAAATCATCGCTGATGCCAAAGGGTGCTACGACGCCGGCGCGTCCGTGTGCCACTATCACGGCCGAACCGCCGAAGGCGCGCCTGAACATGCTGCGGAATTCTATCTGGAAACAAACACGGGCATTCGGGCCCAATCCGACATCCTGATCCATCCAACGCTCGGTTACGTTGCCAACGACGCCGACGCGATGAGCCGCTTCGCTGCTGTCGAAGAGATGATGAAGTCGGCCGCGACCGCGCCCGACTTTGCACCGATGGATACCGGCAGCGTGAATGTCGACTGGTGGAACCTGGAACAGAGTAGATACGACACGACCGAACTCATCTACAAGAATTCCACCGGCACGCTGATGCACTTTGCCGAGCGGATCAAACATCACGGGCTGAAACCCTATCTCGTGAGTTGGAACGTCAGCTTCACCCGCCAGATCGAACAGTTTCTGAAAATGGGCGTGCTGACGGACCCGGCTTATATCTGTTTCTGCATGACCGACGAGATAATTTTCGCCGGCCACCCCGGCACAGTTGCGGGGCTCGACGCACATACCGCCTTTCTGCCCAAAGATTTCCGCTGTGTCTGGACCGTCGTGAACTACAAGGGCGATCTTTTCCAACTCACTGAAAAGATCATTCGCGAGGGTGGGCACATCTCCATCGGTCTTGGCGACTACGCCTATATGGATGGCGCACGGCACCTCACGAATGCCGAAGTGATCGCAAAGGTCGCTGCGCAAGCCCGCGCGATGGGGCGTGAACCAGCCACCGTCGATGAGACCCGCGCCATGCTCGAAATGCCGAAAGTGAAAATTGCGACCTGACTGCAATCAAATCCAAGGGAGGATCACATGACACTGACCAAGCTCTTCGCGGGCGTTGCAGCACTCGCCCTTACGGGCGGAGTAGCTGCTGCCGAGACGTTTAAGATGCAGACATTTCTAGGCGCCAACGCTTCGACGACCAAGGCGTTCGAGGCGATGGCCGCGCAACTGGCCGACGAAACGGGCGGTGCAATCCAGATCGAAGTCCTCCCAGGCCGCGCGGTCGTTGGCGCGGGTGAGACCATCGAGGCGATCCAGAACGGGTTGCTGGACGGTCAATACACCGCGCCCAGTTACTTCGCAGGCAAGGATCCCGCAATGGGTGTCCTCGGCGACACGCTTGCCGCCTATCCAGACAGCGTGACGCGTGACCGTTGGTTCACCGAAGGCGGCGGTCTTGATCTCGCCCGCGCGCTCTATGGCAAATACGATCTGCACATGATCTGCCCGGTCTATTGGCCGCCCGAGCAGATCCCGTCCAAGGTCGAGATTAACGGCGTGGCCGATCTGGAAGGGTTGAAGATGCGCGCGCCCGGCGGCCTTGCGTCAGACCTGTTATCGCGCGCGGGAGCCTCGCTTGTGACGATGGGCGTCGGCGAAAGCGTGACCGCGATGGAAACCGGTGTTCTCGATGCAACAGATCTTGCCAACGTGGCGCTGAATGTTGCGCTCGGCATGCACAACCAAGCGAAATTTTCTGTCCTTGCCCGCCACTCGATGGCTGTGACCGAAATGAGCGTTTCCAAAGCCAAGTGGGACAGCCTTTCCGCCGAGAACAAGGACAAATTCGAAGCGGCCTGCATCGCCATGTCCGAGGGGCTAAAATCCACGCTGAGCGATGAAGACGCAGCGGCGGAAGCCAAGGCGAAGGAAGAGATGGGCGTAACCTTCGTTGCCTTTGGCGAAGAAGACGCCGAAACCTTCCGCGCCAAAACCGCCGAAGTATGGGCCGATTGGGGTGCCAAGAGCGCTGACGCCCAGGCTATCGTTGATAGTCACAAAGCGTTCATGGGCTCGATTGGCCTGACGAATTGATCCCTATGCGGGCCGCCGCCAGCAGGCGGCCCGCTCGCACTGGATAGTTCCGCATGTTTCTCAACCGATTGGCACTAGCGCTGGGCCGGGCGACGTCGTGGTGCTTCGCCGCGATTGTTCTGATCATGGTCTATGAGGTGGTGGCGCGCTACGCGTTCAACGCCCCCACCACATGGGCGCATGAAACGTCGATCCTGCTTGCAAGCTTCGGTTTTGTCTTTGGCGGAGCCTTCTGCATGGCCGAAGGCACGCACATGCGCATCACCCTTCTGGTCGAGAAGCGTCCGGCGCTCGCGCGGTTCTCGGACGCACTCTCCATTGTCGCGGGCGTCATCTATCTGTCCGGTCTCACCTTCGCCGCCTGGCGCATGACTGAGCGAGCAGTCTGGAGATTCTCGCTTGACGGCGCCTGGGATCCCGAACGCTCGGGCAGCACCTTGAACTCCCCATTGCCAACATATCTCAAGGCACTGCTGTTCCTTGGCTGTGCGCTCTTTTTGTTGATCGTGGTCCAGCGTGCGATCGCATGGTTTCGGGAAGCGCGTGCCTGATGGATATCGGTACGATTACCTTCCTGATTATTGGCGCCATGGCGCTGTTGCTCATGATGGGCGTCCCGTTGGCCTTCGTATCGGGTTCGATCGCTGTGGTGCTCGCTGTAACGCATTTCGGCGTGAACGCGCTCTTTATCGTCGGATCGCGCACGGTCGATTTTCTCGACAGTTTTCCTTTGATCGCCGTTCCGATGTTCGTCCTGATGGCCTCGATCATGGAGAAATCGGGCGTTGCGCGTGACCTCTACCGCGCTTTCCATGTCTGGGCCGGGTCCGTACGTGGAGGGATTGGCGTTGTTACGACTGGTGTTGCGGTTCTGCTTGGCGCAACGACAGGCATTATCGGAGGTGAAATCGTTCTTCTTGGCCTCATCGCGCTGCCGCAAATGCTCAAGCTCGGCTACGATCGCAAGCTTGCCATTGGCACCATCACGGCAGGTGGCTCGCTCGGGACGATGATCCCGCCCTCCATCATCCTCATTTTCTACGGACTGACGGCGGAAGTCTCGATTTCGCATCTCTTCCTCGCGTCGTTGGTGCCCGGCTTGATGCTGGCAATGTTCTACGTCGGGTACATTCTGGTCCGTTGTGGCCTAAACCCTGAACTCGGCCCGCCGCTCCCAGCAGAGGAGCGCGACATGCCACTTTCGGAGAAACTTGCGCTCTTTCGCAGCGTGTTGTTGCCGATGGCCGTGGCGGGCGGCGTGCTTGTTTCCATCTATGCCGGGTTCGCGTCGATCACCGAAAGCGCAGCGCTTGGAGCATTCGGCGCGGCGGTTGCCGCATGGGTGCGCAACGCTTTCAGCATCACGATGCTGCGTGATGTGTTGGTTCAGGCGCTCAGAACCTGCGGCATGGTGTTCTGGCTGGTTTTCGGTACAAACGCACTGATCGGCGTCTACAATCTAATGGGCGGGATCAGCTTCGCCTCGAACATGCTCGCTGGTGTCAGCCAGGAACCGGCCATCATCCTTGCTGTCATGATCGGTGTTTTCATCCTGCTGGGGTTCTTCATCGATTGGATCGGCATCCTCTTCCTCACCATGCCGATCTTTCTGCCGGTTCTGACCCAGTTGGGCTATGACCCGATCTGGTTCGGGATCGTCTTTAATCTGTCGATGCAGATTGCGTATCTGACGCCGCCATTCGGGCCTGCCTGCTTCTATCTGAAGGGCGCGGTCGGGGACACGCTTCAGCTGACCGAGATCTTTGCCGCACAGTGGCCCTTCATCGGACTACAAGTCCTCTCACTCATCATCGTCGTGACGTGGCCCGAGCTGTCGCTCTGGCTGCCGCGGCTCGTCTACGGGTAACCGCCATGGGTCGTGTGCATGTCCTCGATACGCTTTCGCAGACGCCGGGCAGCAATCGTCTTGGGCCGGAGGAGCTGCGCGCAGCGCTCAAGACGATGATGCGTATTCGCTGCTTCGAGACCCGTGCAAAGGAACTCTTTATGAAAGGCGTGATCAAGGGCACCGCGCATTCCAGCGTGGGGCAGGAGGCAATCGCGGCAGGGGCCTGTGCCGCGCTTGAGCCGGACGATTTCCTGCTGACCCATCACAGGGGGCACGGGCACACGATCGCCAAGGGCTCTGACGTTCGGCTCATGTTTGCGGAACTGATGGGCCGTGCATCAGGCTATTGCGGTGGCCTTGGCGGATCGATGCACATTGCCGACTTCGAACGCAACATTCTCGGAGCTAACGGCATCGTTGGCGCGGGCATGGGTCTGGGAACCGGCGCTGCGCTTGCAGAGCAGTTGAACAAGTCGGGCAATATAGGCATCACCTTCTTTGGCGATGGAGCGGCAAACGAGGGGATCTTTCACGAAGCGATGAACCTCGCCGCCGTATGGCATTTGCCGTTGATTTTCTTCTGCGAAAACAACCAGTACGGACTGACCACCGCGACCGAAGATGTAACCGCCGGCCCGTCCATTGCCGCGCGCGGGAATGCCTACGGCGTGCCGAACGAGCGGATCGACGGCAATGACGTGAGCGCCGTATTCAAGGCCGTGGAACGCGCCTGCTTGCGTGCCCGCGCAGGCGAGGGGCCAACCCTGATCGAAGCGCTCACTTATCGATGGGACGATCATTCGATGCGTGCCAATCTGCCGGCGTATCGCACCAGTGACGAAGAAGATGAATGGAAAAGTCGTGAACCGATTACCCGGCTCCGGGACCGTCTGACAGAGGCCGGCGAACTGTCTCCGGAGGCGCACGAGGCAATGCGTGCCAAAGTGGAGGCAGAAATCGAAGCCGCCGTCGACTGGGCGATTGAGCAGCCGGAGCCCGATATGGACCTCGCGATGTCGAAAGTCCTGCCTCCGCGAACGCATTCTTTTTCCGAACCGCCCGCAGGTACGAGAGAGGTCACCTATAAGCAAGCCATCACGGAAGCCTTCGTTTTGGAAATGGAGGCGGACGACAACGTCATCATTCTCGGAGAAGACGTGGGTGCGACAGGCGGGATATTCGGCCTCACGCCCGGGCTCTATGACCGCTTCGGGGCCGAGCGGGTGCGCGACACGCCCATTTCCGAAGGCGCGATTTCGACCTGCGGCGTGGGAGCGGCCATGCGCGGAAAGCGCGTGGTGGTCGAGGCGCAGCTTTGGGATTTCGTCACGCTGATGATGGATGCAATCGTGAACCAGGCAGCAAAGGCGCGGTTCATGCTTGGCGGCAAGGCCAAGGTGCCGGTTGTTTTTCGCGGGCCGCAGGGGGCAGGTATCCGGCTGGCCGCACAGCACTGCCAGTCGCTTGAGATGTTCTTTGCCAATGTGCCGGGCCTTCAGGTCTTTGCACCCTCCAGCGCTTATGACGCCAAGGGGCTCATGGCGACCGCAATCGCCGATGACGGTCCAGTCGTCTTTCTGGAGCACAAGCTGCTCTATCTCGGCGCGGCCCAGGCCGTGCCGCAGGAGCGGTATTTCATTGAGCAGGGTCGTGCGCGGATCGTCCGGCCGGGAAGCGACTGCACCGTCGTCGCGACGCTGGCGATGGTTGAGCGTGCAGTGCAGGCTGCCGAGCGATTGGAGCGGGAGGGACTGAGCGTTGAGGTTATCGACCCTCGTACGATCAAGCCGCTCGATGTCGAGACGATCTGCGCCAGTGTGCGCAAGACCAACCGTGCGGTTATCGCGCATGAGGCACCGCTCTTCGGCGGCTTCGGCGGTGAGATCACGGCTGCAATCCAGGATCACGCTTTCGACTGGCTCGACGCTCCCGTCGCGCGGGTCGGCGCACCAGAGATGCCGGTGCCTTACAACGACAGGCTGGAGCGCGCCTACATGCCCGATGCTGCTCAAATCGCCGAAGCCGTGAAATCTGTCTGCTACAGGAGTTGATCGAATGTCCACGCGCAAAGTCATCATCCCCAAGGGGATGGAAAACATCTACGAAACTTATCACTACGCACCGGCGATCCAGGTCTGCGATACGCTCTATCTCTCCGGCCAGGTGGGCCGGGACGAAGATCTGAACGTCGTCGAAGGAACCGAAGCGCAATTTGTCCAGGCCTTCGAGAATGTGAAAAAGGTGCTTGATGCAGCCGGAGCCACTTTCGACGATGTGGTCGAGCTGGAAACGTGGTTCACCGACACCATGGCCGATCTGAAGACCTTTCTCGCCGTGAAAGACCGCTATTTCACGAACCGCTACCCCACCTGGACAGGTTTTGCGGTCAAGGCCTTTTCGATGCCAGGTATTCTTGTCGAGATCAAATGCAAGGCCGTCCTGGGCCTGTCAGACGCATGACCCGGGATCTCAAATCTCTGCTGGCGTCACCTGACACAACGCTTGGCACATGGACCCAGATCGCCGCACCGGAGCTCATCGACCTGATTGGCCTCAACGGATTTGGTTTCACCGTCATTGATTGCCAGCACGGGCCGTTCGGTATCGAGACCGCTGAAAATCTCGCGCGCGCTGCGGATGCAAACGATATCGCCGTCGCGCTCCGTGTGTCGCGAAATGATCCGGTTGAGATCATGAAGGCGCTCGACGCCGGCATACGTCACGTTGTCGTGCCCAATGTCGAGACCGGGGAGGGTGCCGCACGTGCGGTCGCCGCCACGCGGTTCGGTCCGAATGGCCTGCGCGGCGCATGTCCGTGCTGCCGGTCAGGCGGACATTTCATTCGCAACTGGCAAAGCTATGTCGAGGCGGAGGAAAACCGTACCGGCGCCATCGCTCTTGTCGAAACCGCACTAGGACACCAAAACATCGCCGAAATCTGCGCAACGTCTGGCTTGAGCGCCCTCATGATCGGCCCTTTCGATCTTTCGGTTTCTCTTGGTCTTCAGGGCAATTGGCGTCGTTCCGAGGTTATGGAAGCCGTGATCGACATGATCGGTTGCGCAAAGTCCTCTGATTTGCCGGTGATCATGCCGGTCTTCGCACCCGATCCCGAAGAATGCAAAGATCTGACTGCCCGGTGGCAATCAGAAGGTGTCTCAAGTTTCGTAGTTGGTTCGGACAAGATCCTGATCGCTGAAGCTTTTTCATCTTGGACGTCGAAGCTCACCGATTGAACTTCGCGGCATCATTGGTCAAGCCGCTTTGTATCTCACGCGAAAGGCCAAGCATTTGCATGTGCTCATACGCAGGCGAAGTCTGGCGAAAACAAGGTCGGACTGTTTTCTGTCGAGACTTCAATCCTATCCGGCGATCACGTTTCTGCGCTTTGTTGTCAAAGGCGCCTTTTTGGTTCGATGAAGAGCGTGTCTCGCTCGACGATGCTGGTCACAAGTGCGCGGTCGAAACTTATGTCTTCCACCTCTCGATCTGGGCTGAACGGAAAGAACACTTGGGTTGTCAGCAGCGGATGACCTGTGGCTGCGACTTTCAAGTGGATGTGACGACGCCGCGTAATGCCCATGATGCGATAGTTGGCCGGTAAGAGCGTCAGGAGCTCATAACGGCCCTGTTCATCGGTGAACTGGTGCCCCGGAACTGGCAGAGCCCAAACCTACACGCTTAACCGGCATTCTAATGCAGGTCAGTACGCACAAGATACATCAGAACCATCCCCATCGTTGGCCAAGTACGCCGAACGCAGACAGCACGCACAAGATGATAATGAAACCTTTTACGCCAAATCCTTCGCGTAACTTGAATGTGCCAAGGACAAAGGCAAACATGATTGCGGCCACCAGCAGTGATTTTTCAACCGAGTGACCGGCCATCTTGATTGCAACAAAGGCGAAGAGAGACAGGCCAACAGCCATCCACGGTACGAAGCGTCGAATCTGTTCGATCTGTCGTTGTTCACGTTCTTTGTCAGCCTCAGACATTACCGATTTTCCTCAACAAAACGAGCGCAATTCTTGAGGTCGCTTACAACAGACCAGAATCCGGGGCTGACTTGGGCAGCCATCTGGTTTGGGGGACCGTCTGCCATGACAATCAGGGCGTGCTGGTCGCCAAGGGCCTGCTGTTCTTCTCTCGTCAGAGCCCTGTCGCTTTTGACGGAATAATCCGTCAGCGCTGTTGCCGGAAGCTCTACCAGTTCACGACTTGAAAACCCTCTCAACCCCATCGTTATCTGCTCCCCTTTTGTGAAAGCATTTGGCCAGAGATACGCCGCTACGCGAATTTCCTTACTGTCAAACTCGTAAATCAGATTGAGAGCCATGTAGGGGGCGAAATTGGATTCCGCGATTGGTCGACTGGTGGCCACACAGGTGTCGGCAAGATTGAAGACCGACCAGTTCTCGCGCTCGTGCATATACGCAGCCTGCGCATGCGCGGAACCAACCGAAAGTACGGCGATCAAAACCAGCAAAGGAACATGTTTCATAGGTCAGTCTCCAGGTGATCCAGTGATCTTCCACCGCGCAAAAGCCATGAGTTGATTTTTTCAGCAATCTGCGCCGGTCCCTTTCCGGATTGGAAGTAGGGCTTCATGGGCACAATACCGTGCGCATCGTTGAACTCCAGAACGGCTCGGGTGGTGCGCCCGCCTGAGGCGCTGAAACTCTGCCCCAAACCAACTCCGATCAGGCTCGAAAGCGGATATTCACTGACGCTGCTTCGCAAAACTCCGACGCGTTCGAACGTCACAAGGTTCGTGGAGGAATCTAAAATGTATCGCCGGATTTTAAGCACGGACAAAACGACGCCCAACGGGATGACCGCTGAAGCGGAAATGAGCGTCTGTGCAAGCAGCCACCCACTTGATTCAGTTGCACGCACTGCCAGATCTGTTGAAATCAGGCTGAAGATTGGTCTGAACGCAATTCCCAGAATCAAAAGTGAAGCCGCTAGAACAAAGCACAGCATCCGAAGTACAATTGGATTTTCTTCAACAACCAACCGCTTGGGCCCATGTTCTAAAATCTTCATAAGAAGCCAAATTCTTCAACCAAACACGACCTCCAGCCAAGATCATGAATAGGTTATGAGCAATATGGCAATTTCTGTATATTGCAGAAACCAGCATGTTGGATCGGAGACGCGATATGGATCAAAGGTTGCAGGCATATGCGGCGGATATCGCACTGCTTGATGATGCCACCTCGGTCTGGAGTGCCATGTCTGCCTTTGCTGAGAAACGCGGATTTCCCTTCTGCACCTTGAGCATGGCGCGTCGCAGCTCCGGAATTCGCTCTTCCAGGTTCATAACAAGTCTTCCGAGCGAGTTTCAGGACAACTATTGCGACAACGGTTTGATCTCGGACGATCCGTTTTTGTCCCTGATCTGCACCAACATGGCTGCCGCCGCGATTGCCACCGATCCCAATCGCTTCCCTGGGATCAATCATCAACAAGGTGAGTTTTTGGAACTGACCCGATCCCTGGGTGTCAAGAGCGCAATATGCATTCCTGTCAGCACAAACGCCCAACCAGAATTCGGGGGCTGGATAATAGGAGGAACAGATGACGGCACGAAATTTAAGCGTCAATTCTCTGAGTCCGGCGTGGAACTACAGATGGCGGGTCTTTTTTCGAATGAACGTATCAGGGCACTGACTTATCGCAAAAACACATCAAACGTCCCGCTCAGCCCACGCGAACGAGAATGCTTGTTGTGGTTGAGTGCAGGCTTTCGCGTTACGATGATAGCCCACAAACTTGGTATCTCTGAATCTGCTGTCACACTTTACATCCAAAAAGCCCGCCGGAAGCTTGGTGCACAGACGCGTGAGCAGGCTGTCGTAAGAGCTATCCAATACGGAGAGATCCAGCTCTAACCTGCGCGCCGCATGATGATGTACGCGTCGTGGAACGGCAGGGTGAAATTGATTTGCATCATCCTCGAAGCCGAACGAGCAGTTGAGCGGTGGAAACCGCACACCGGCCCCTGGCACGTACACAAGTATGACCGCTGAGCAGACATTCGTGCGCCGCGCAGCATCAGTAAAAATTGGGCTCTGAGCAGACTTTTTTCGCGCATGGCGCCGACGTCCGCTTTGGGCCGGAATTGCAATCACATCCACGCCAGTAGAATGTCAGTTAAGCTTGATCAAAGTGCATAACCAACCATTTCGCTTGCCACCCACCTCGGATATTCAAGGGTAACGAACCTATCGATTTTGCAAGCTCTCTCCCTACAAAACGAGTTCACATTTTGCGAGCTTCATGTCGCATGCATGTTGCATGGAGTAGCCGTGCTCATTTTGAAATTGGCGGAATTCAGCGGAGCTCTGTCGCGAAGCCATGCAACAAGAAATTACGCAAAAGCTATCGGATTTTTCTGCTAAGCTTTTGAATTTATGCTGGAAATTTTAGTAGTGGAGGACCGCTACCACCATTACTCAGTCCGTTGGATTCCGGTTTTTTTCCTTTTGTTTTCTCGTAACCAATTGATTTGAAAAGAATAAGGTGAGACTCTACCCTCTAACACTAATTTCTATGAAAACCACTATGCCAACCCGATTTTGAATTATTAACTGTGTGTCTTTCAATTGAGACTGCCGATGTCTGAAAAGGGGCCGGCATCGGACCGTCGGTTTCCATCCGAGAAGTCATTTAAGCGGACATTCACGCATCGCAAGTTCGCGACCGGTTTCGGCCCGGAGGAGACATCGGGGTTCCGCGCGGCGAAGGGCAGCTTTGAGCCCATAGCTCCCAAATGCTGCACAGTCGACGAAGGTCCGCTATCCTGGATTCACAAGACCGCCTCTTTTACCGACACATTCCTTGAGCCAGTCAAGTGCGACATCGACGCGGCGTGACCTGTGTCGGCGTTCAGGGGTGAGCGCATGGACGTCAATGGCCGCGCCGCGCCAGTCGGGTAGCAACGGGATGAGCTCACCGCTGTTCAAACCACGCGCCGCCTGAAAGGACAGAACGCAGATCGGGCCAAGCCCGAAGTGACCCGCTTCGACGTAGGTATCGAGATCGTCGAACCGGATGTTTGCCAAGGGCTGTATTTCGACGCGTTCGTCGCCTTTCGTGAAAGCCCAAGGATAACCGTTCGCCGAGCCCGGAAACCTATAGGCAATAGGCAGCGGAACCGGAACATCGTCGGGATGTTGAATGGTGTCGTTTGCCGCAATCCAAGACGGAGCAGCACAGAGCACCTGTTCAAACCCGCCGAGCCGGATCGCGCTGGCCGAGGTGTCGGGTAAGGGGCCGATGCGGATGGCGATGTCGACAGCCTCTCCAAGCATGTCCACTGCAGCGTCCGCCAACGTGAAGTCCAGTTCAAGGTCGGGATGCGCATGTGCAACCGTCTCGATGTTTGGCACCAGAAGTGCCCCCGCAAGGTGGCGAGGCGCGGCGATCCGGACCCGACCCGAGACAGCGTCGGCGGTCTGGCGCACCTGCGCTTCCACATCCGCGATGTCGTCGAGCAAGGGGGCGATACGTTCATAATAGGCGCGACCTTCATCTGTGACGGAGACTTTGCGGGTAGTCCGTTCCAGCAAACGAACGCCGAAAGTGTCTTCTAAACGTTTCACAGAAGCGGAGACCGTTGCAGTCGGCAATCCGAGGTCACGGGCCGCTGCGGCAAAGGAGGTGAGCTCTGCCACGCGGCAGAAGGCGCGCCTGTCGCGAAAATCACTCATTCAGAACTTCTTCCATTATACAGATTTTTGGATAGTCATTCACAATTTTGCTAAATTATCAAGCTGAGCAACATAGTCCATATCTCCTCCAGAAGACTAGAAATGGAGAAGACAAATGACCAATCAGACACTTGAAGCCAACAAAGCCGTTGTGACCCGCCTGCTTGAGGAGGTGTTCAACGGGCGCAAGCTCGACCTCTTGCCTGAAGTGCTGACCCAGGACTTCGTCTTAAAGCCGCTCGCAGCGTTTCCGCCTGAGGAAGTCCATGGCCCAGATGGCATGCACGCTCTTTACGAAGGCTTCTTCAAGGGCATCCCAGACGTAAAAGCGGAAACGTTGGACATCGTCGCCGAAGGGGACACTGTGATGGTCTATGACCGCTTTGGCGGAACACATGAAGGACCTCTGGGACCGTTCGAGGCGACCCACAAGCCGCTTTTTTGGAATGTCATGCACATTTACCGACTGCGCGACGGCAAGATCGTGGAAGACAACGTTTTGGTCGATGCGCTCGGCCTGATGAAGCAGGTCGGCGCGATCCCAGCCTAACAACCTCAACTCAATGCATTTGAAGAAAGGAACGGACAATGTCCTATCCTCTGACAGAATCCAACACCAAGACCTTCTACGAGAACGGTGCAAATCTGACCGTCACTGCGGCGGTCGAGGACGTGATCGAGAATTCGGTGGAGCGTAGCTATGACGTTACAGCGGCTGAGGACGTCATCACCCGCTTTCTCAAAGGTGGCGACGGCGCACCTGGCGTCATTGGCTACGACATCCTCAGAGGCGACTGGAGCCATCCCGGATCCGTCCGCATCGTGAAATTCGATAACGGCTTGGAAGCCCGAGAGGAGGTCGTGGCCCTGATCAGGCCCAACTACTTCGCTTATCAGCTCTCGGACTTAACAGGTCCCTTGGGCGATGTGGTCGAATTTGCATTCGCCGAATTCGTGTTCACGCCTGTTGGCTCCCGCACGAAGGTCCGTTGGACCTATACGTTCCGTCCGAAGGACGGCCAGTTGGATGCGGTTCAGGCTTTCATTTCCGATGTTTGGGTGGCCTGGATGCAGGGTTATATCGACACGCTGAAAAACGCCATCAAGCGCGACCCTTTCGGTGCGTGAGATGGAACGGCGTGATCCTAAGAAAAGAAAGGCGGGATGGCGTTCGCCGTTCAGGCCGATCTGAGCAAAACCAACGAGGTTGTATCGCTGTTTCAGAGGGTCCTTGACCATTTTGGTCAGCTTGATGTGGTCATAGCCAATGCAGGTGCGGGCGCGCCGCCTACCGCCTTTCAGGATATAACCGACGATGAAATGGATCGCGCCCTCGACCTTAACGTCAAAGCCACGTTCAAGGTTCTCCGCGAGGCCGCGCGCACCGTTTCGGATCACGGCAAGATCATCGCCATCTCTTCGTCTCTTGTGGATTTTCCAAGCCAAAGCATGGTGTCCTATGCAGGCAGCAAGTCCATTGTGCGCACCTGGACGCAGGTGCTGGCCAAAGAGCTGGGACCCCGTCAGATTTCAGTGAACGCTGTCTCTCCCGGTCCGACCATTCCGGGTATGTTCACCTTTGCCGGAGCGAAACTGCGGGGATCCGCCGCCGCATCATCGCCTTTTGGTCGGCTCGGCACGCCTAATGATACAGCCGATATCGTTGCATTTCTGGCGGACGATGCCGGCAGGTGGATGACAGGTCAGCACATTCTGGCAAATGGCGGCGCAAAGATGTGATCGCAACGCTAAGAAAGTGCGGCGTAGACTGTTGGAGCTTCGCATTTAAAGCAGACCTCTGCGCCCAGACATCATACGACCGCTTTGTCCGCATTCCGGGAGTTGGTCGAAGGTGCGGCGAAGGTCGGGTTAGAGCCCAAAGTCCCAGATGCTGCGGTCTGCACGAATGGCTCCATTAGCAATTGAGCGCCTTCAACATTCCGTTATTGATATCGCCCGTCTTGCTACGTTTTTTCATCTCAGTCGATACAAACTAACGCGTTGATCTGCGCATTAGCGATGGGCGGGGCCAGTTCCGCGGGTAGTCCAATAGTGTCCGAGAAACCCTCCAACACTTCAGCAAGCGTTTCCGTCAACCGATCCCTATCAAGCGGTTGGAAATGTACTTCCATGTCCGAAGCCGGAAGGTTGCCCAGACTCTGCGCAAGTGGTGTTGGCATGCAGGAATAATCGATCTCCGCCGTGTTAATGCGCCACTGCTGATCGCCGCCAGAAAGTCGGAACGCAATCACGTCTTTGCCCGGCTCGCCGACAATCTGCCAGCGTGTTTCCGGATTCTCGACAGCCTCCAGGGCCGCAAACCCGTCCCGGGTGTCGACCGGCGCGTAATTCTGGGACGCAGACGCCGCAAAGATGAACCGTTCAAGGCTGTTCGGATCCGACGTTTCCACGCGCGTTGGCAGCGGTTCCGTCCCGCCGAAACCCGCATAGTTGGATAGTGCCTCCAGCAGGTCGTCATAGCTGGAATTGGTGAGCGCGCGTATCGGCATGTTCTCGTCAACGCGGATGACCAGACCGTTGGCTGTTGGCAGGAGGGCGGCAGTCTGTCCGGTACTGTCCGCAATAAAGTAATGGATGCGGCTCCAGGCTTGAACACTTGCATTCCGAACGAGGTGTACGGCCTCGTCAACGGTTGCTGCCTGGTCAAGGACACGCTGGATCAATTCGAGTTCATTGACGATGTCACTGTCCGCAGCTACTGGAAACTGGACCGCGTCATTCCACATCAGCGAAATGAACAGCCCGGCGGTGTTCATGCCCGCCGTCGGCATACCCGGCCCCATCTGGTTGAAGCTGACGCTTCCATAACGGCTCTCCCAGCTTGCCGTACTGAGGTCCACAATTGAAGCACGCGTCGCGCCTACGGGGTTGATGAAGACATAGCCTGCGCCCGACGCGGATGTGTCATAGCTGTAGGCGATCATTGGTGCGTCTCTCGGTCCAATCGCCAATGTTGAGCAGGCAATTGCTGCGGCAGGCAGAGCGCAAGCTGCGGTTGTCAGCGTCCAAAAACGCAATGTTCTTCCGGGTTTACTGCGCTCGCCGATCTCCATGATATACTCGCTTTGTGGTCGCTTTCATTGGTCTGGTTACATCCGCATGAATTGTCGCTCATACTTTCTGCAAGTCTGGTTTCGTGAAATGCGCATATTCCTCGTCAACAACGTCGCCAAATCCGTATTGCTGGATTCCTCGATTGAACTGCTGAGCACACGCAGGAGCCTTGCTGCCCTTGTTGCAATCGCATTTCTGGCGGGACTCACCGGCCCGTTCGGCACCGCGATCAGCTATGACATCTGGGCCCGCCTCGTCTATTGGACGCTGATCGTGTTCGCCACGGTGATGCCGGTCCACTTCGTGCTTGCCGCGTTCGATCGCTATGCGGTTTCGCGCGGTTTCAGGTGCATCGCGTGGACATCCCTTGCCTGCCTAAGTGCCTCGGTTCCGGCAACGATTGTGGTCTACATGGTGTCTCGCATATTCGGATCGCAAATCGAACTAACGGCAGTGGGCGAGCTCTATCTGCAGTGTTCTCTGGTGATACTCGCAATTACGACAATTGCACAATTGGCATCGGGGGCATTGCCCGCCGAGGGCCAGGAACAGCAAGCCACTTTGTTGATGAACCGGTTGCCCGGTGCGTGCCGCGGTACCCTGATCAGGATGACGGCGCAGGATCACTATGTTGAGGTAGTGACTGATCATGGTCGTGCGCTGGTGGCCATGCGACTGCGCGATGCGATCGCAGAGGCCGCCCCCATCGCCGGTTCTCAGGTGCATCGGTCACACTGGGTGGCCAGAGATGCCGTCATTGGCCGCCTCACGGTGGATCGTGCGACGCGGTTGCGGTTGACTGATGGTAGCACCGTACCGGTTGGCCGGACCTTCCGAGATGCCGCCAAACGCGCGGGTGTCTTGTATTGAGAGCGGTAAAGCTACTCCGACTGTGGATGCATGAGCGTTCTCAGCTGTAGCGGCGATTGAAGCATGGCCTGCTATGGATCTGGACGGAGGGTTAACTTCAAGATTCTTCCGTTTCCGGATACCAGCCATTGGTGCAATTGCAGCGAAATGGTGCTTTGTCCCGCAGTGCGGGTCTCTTTACAGATTGCAGCGAACGCCTGCTTCGAGCCCATACTTACCAGATGCTGGATTTCACGCGAACAACCACTAAGCGCAACAAAGGCGACATCTTCCTTCGCAGCACCAGCCCAAAGCTGACTATGAGTATGACTTGAAACTCTCCGACAACTTCTGGTGAAGGCTTAATTCGCAAGACATCGACGTTGTAACTGCATCTCCACAACAATCCGTCGGACTTTTGCTTTAAGACCGTCGAGATGCCTTACTGCGAAGTCGCGCCCCACCGCACGAGAAAGACTCTGATTGTCACAGTCTATCTTTGGTATCGCTAGATTGCCTCTGTTGTTCTCGAAAACGATCAAAGAAGAACTCAGCAAATCTCCGCGTCGCTGCAGAGCGGTAGGGTGTCGGCGGAAAAACAGCTGAAATTGTTCCAGACGGCAAAGCAAACTCTGGAAGTATATCAACAAGTCTCCCAGAGCGTAGTTCGTCGGCAACTACGAAATCCGGCATGTTAGCAATCCCACCACCGGCTTTGACCACCGACAATACAGCCTGTGTCGTGTCGCCACTCACAGCGGGTTGAAAAGTCATGTCTCGGCTTCGGCCACGTTTGTCGGTAAAGGTCAATCTGGACGGAGCCTTCAACGCCCTATTCTCGATGAATGGAAGGCGTGCAAGATCGTCAAGCGTTTGCGGCATCCCGAAATTCTCGATAATCGAAGGAGCCGCGACCACAACTTGTGAGAACTCTGTCAGTTTCCGCGCGGTATTGGCGGAGTCCTCCAACCAGCCCACGCGAAATGCGATGTCAAACCTCGCTTCCACTGGATCGAACCGCGTGTCGCTAAGCGCAAGATCGATCTTGAGAGCCGGATAAAGTAGGCTGAAAGCAGCGATTGTAGGCGCAACGTAGCTAACGCCAAACTCAAACGGGGCCGTAATACGCAGCTCTCCTGACGGTTCATCGCGACCTTTCCTCACCAAATGAAAAGCGTCCTTGGCCTGCGCAACGGCGGCGCGCGCGGCCTCGTAAAAAGTCACACCGGTCTCGGTCAAATTGAAATGCCGGGAGTTTCTGAGAACAAGCGTCGATCCCAGATCATCCTCCAAAAGTTGGAGCTGTTTACTAACAACTGCTTTAGAGACCCGCAAACGCGAGGCCGCCGCCGTGATCGTGCCTTCCTCTGCAATAGCAACAAAGTAGGCGAGCCGGTTCAGGTTGTCTGACACTACTGCTGTCCTCGTTTCGAAAGCACATTAACGAGATGAATTTTCATTGTCAGCTTTTAGTTGATTTAGCTTATCCAAAGTTTGTCTTTTGGTGACTGGTGCAGGCGCTTAAGTTCGCTCCGACAGTTGAGACGCATTTTGGAAAAGGCCAACGCAATGCTCCGCCGGTTCATATACATCTACGACACATATTGCGGCTGGTGTCGTGGCGCACACCCCATAATCGCGGTGCTGATCGAAAGCGGCGCTAAGGTGGAGATGCTGCACGTTCATCTCTTCCAAGGCATAAATGCCCATCGGATGGCTGATGGTTTTGGAAAGGTGGCGCTCGCCCATGACACGCGGGTTGCCGGACTGTCAGGGCAGGACTTTGATCAGCGCTACGTCGACCAAGTACTCCAATCGCCGACGGAAGTTCTTGACTCGACATTTACGGCGTGGGCTGCCGCTCTCGTGCACGACCAAGGTGCTGGCGCAGAAATCAAACTTGCGCACGATCTGCAAAACCAACGCTACATCGAGGGCGTCTCTGCGCAAAACCGCGCGGCTGTTGAAACCGCTCTCGCTGGGCAAGGTGTGACCTTAGCCCTTGAACACGGTGCGGAAGTCGCCGCGCAAACCGCAGCGCGGGCCAGAGAGGTACTAACAGACCTCAACCTGGGCGGCGTCCCGCAATTGATTGTCGAAGAAGCCGGACAGCGCAGAGTCCTCTCCATCGCCGACTTTTACAAAACGCCTGCCGCTGTGACCGCTTTAGCCAGCTGAACGACTCACCTGCTACGGAGAAATTACCATGAAGAAAATTTCCGACCTTTACACCTCGTTTCGACGCCTGAATTTCCCGACCCAAATTTGGATGATGCTCTTACTCGCGCCAGCAAACTTCCTCACATTTGCACTTGTGGACGGCCCGCTCGGATTGATCATACCGCTTCTGTCGATGCTTGGTTTCATTCCCAACCTCGGTATCGCTTGGGTGCAAAGCGGGTTTTCTTCTGTGTTGGCGTTCCCGCACCTTGTGTTCTGGACACCACAGGTTCTGATCTTGGGGAACTACCTCGCTCAGACACCCTCAGACAACAGCTTCGCTTATATCGCCTATGCGCTGATCTTTGTCGTGAACACAATTTCTCTCCTGTTCGATACTCGCGAGATCACGAGATGGTTCGGCGGCCAAAAGAGCATTGCTTAACTTCCTTCCTCCCCAACCCCCTAGCAAATGGAGAAACCCTGATGACCCGACTGACACGACACACCGTTGAGACAGCACCAGAAGCATCAAAAGACATGTTGGCTCAGACCGAAAAAGCTTTTGGATTTGCACCTGGTTTGTATCAAGTGATGGCCGGTGCCCCTCAACTGTTCCAAACTTACAGCGCCATCCATCAAGCCTTCCAAAAAACCAGTTTCAACGCCAAAGAGCAGACTGTTGTCTGGCAGACCATCAATGTTGAACATGAATGCACATACTGCGTCCCGGCACATACGGCGCTTGCAGGTATGATGAATGTCGATCCAACCCTCAATGAGGCACTGCGCAACGAGGCACCGTTGAATGACGCCAAGTTGGAAGCCTTGCGCACCTTCGTACTCATCGTTGTACGCAATCGTGGTCATGTGACACAAGCTGACTTGGACACATTCTATGCAGCCGGATATGGCGAGCAGCAGGTCCTTGAGGTCATCCTCGGCGTGGCACAAAAGGTTTTGAGCAACTACACCAACCACATCGCACAAACACCTGTGGATCCTGTATTCGAGCAATTTTCGTGGGCTAGAAACCGCTCAGAAGCAGCCTAAAATTTGTTGCGGCAATCGAGTCCTGAAACTCCGTTGCCGCAGCATTGATTGAGCGTTTCCGAGTGGCGAGCAGTCAGCCTCATGCCGTTTAGTAAACACTATTTCTGTTAACGGTATTTATCCGGCAAAACGGCGGCACTCCCTCTCATTGCGGAGCCTCTTTTGTTCTCTCTCAGACTTTCGGCTTTGCCATTCACAATCGTAGCTAATTCTGTGTGCTCGCACAGGCCTCTGTCTAGCTGCCAAAAGAAGCACAAAGCAGACCTTCAAATTAGAAAAAAGAAAGACCGCTTGGTCCGCGAAGCCGCCGTTTGATTTCAGCGCAGCAAATGTCTGGTTAGAGCCCAAAGTACCGAACGCGGCAACCAGCACCAACGTCGGGGATGCGCAGGAAGCGGACTTTGCAAAGTCTGGCTGCATTGGTACAAATCTCAGTTGGTCCACCTACAGAGAGCCGATTTAGCGCACATTGCGATTTGGCTATGATGTCGACGCCTTTATTGCAATTGACTGCTGGAACAGGTCTGAAAGGTACTCCGTTGGAGAGCCGTCGTCGGTCAGTAGGTCTTGCGTAGTGCACTGAGCAACGTGACCAAGTAGTTGTCTTTCTTTCTGATACTCGAACCCTATGAAGCAATGGTCTGCTTGCAGATGTGCATTCTCTATCTCACTACTGAGGTTTTCGTCGATAGGTGTCTGCGAGTCGTGATCAGCCCCACTTGAGTGGTCCGTTTTGGTTGTTAGTGCATGATTGGGCTGCGGTCCATCTGGATTATGGTCTCCGGTGCCGGCGGTCGGTATCCCAAGGCGCTGTGTGGACGCTTGGTATTGTAGTGTTTCCTCCATTGTTCAATCAGGATTTGCGCTTCCTTCAGGCTATGGAAGGTTTCTCCGTCTAGCAGCTCATCTCGGAAGCGGGCGTTGAAGCTCTCGCAGTATCCGTTCTCCCATGGCGAACCTGGTTCGATGTATGCGGTCTTCGCACCCGCAGCGTTGATCCAGTCCCTGACGGCTTGAGCAACGAATTCCGGCCCGTTGTCTGATCTGATGTAGGCTGGAACACCTCGAAGGATGAAGAGATCTGTCAGTACGTCAATCACGTCGGTGGAGTTCAGCTTTCGCTTCACCCGGATTGCCAGGCACTCTCGGGAATACTCGTCCAGGATGTTCAAGGTCCGGAAGGCCTTTCCTTCATTGGTTCGGCAGTGCACGAAGTCATAGCTCCAAACATGATCGGGATACTCTGGTCGCAGCCGGACACATGATCCGTCATTCAACCAGAGCCGCCCTCTCTTTGGTTGTTTCAGTGGCACTTTCAGCCCCTCCCGTCGCCACAGCCGCTCGACGCGCTTGTCATTCACATGCCAACCAGCATCTCTGAGCAATGCAGCGATACGCCTGTAACCGTAACGGCCATACTCACGGGCAAGTGCGATCATATCCGCCACAAGACGTCCTTCGTCAGCACGCCCTGTTGGACGTTTCCTCTGCGTGGACCGGTGCTGACCCAGAACACGACAGGTTCGGCGCTCTGACACGCCGAGATGCTGACGAAGGTGATTGATGCAGGCGCGACGACGGGCGGGGCTCAGAAGTTTCCCTTGGCGGCCTCTGACAAGATCAACTTGTCCAGGGTCAGGTCAGACACTGCCTTGCGCAGCCGCTCGTTCTCTTTCTGAAGGCGTTTGAGTTCTTTCAGTTGGTCGGCTCCCATCCCACCATACTGCTTGCGCCAACGGTAAAAGGTTTGCTCTGTTATGCGAACCTGCCGGATGGCATCAATACGCGGCATTCCCTGGCCGACAAGGACTTCAACCTGCCGCAACTTCGAGACAATTTCTTCTGGCTTGTGACGTTTCGTAGCCATTTTGATCCTCCGTTTTTCTAAACATAACGATGGACCACTTCAAAGGGGGAGGAACACCTCCTCGCGGGTTGCGGGCATGGTTCTGGATGCGAAAAACTGATGCTTCCCGTCCCTAGCGGAAAAAAGAAACAAAAAGCCGGAACTGTCTTTTCGGCGCGGACCCTCACCGTGTGAGTGGGACGCGCGTATCACCGCGGTTGGAGTGCAAAGAACTGAAAAACTACGCGGGTTAATTTCTAGCTCGCTATGCAGCAGTCAAGTGCGGCAAGAACACCGCAAGACTGGAATTGGCAATAAAGCCTCCGGAACGGACCATAGGTCTGATCGGAGGCTTTATTGCGTTTTGGAACACTGGATCACCGCAAACTACCCCGAGTGAAATCATTAGCCGCAGCCGAATTTTCGAACAACTCAGGACTAATACAACCGCGTCCAAAAACCGACCCTTGACGCCTCCGCTAGCGACGGGAAAATCTGATATACGCGCCTTATCCAAATCCTAAGACAGAAAGCAGGATCAAAATGAACACAAAAAACACACGCAGTTGCAATACGAAAAATATTCATGTACGTATACAAAAAAAATACAGAAAAAGGGAGGGACGTTAAGATGGCTGCACCAAAGCGCAAACAACCGCACAACATCTACGACAAGCTGCGGTCAGACATCTTGACGATGAGCCTTCGGCCTGGCGAAGATATCGACGAACAAGCGCTTGCGGAGCGCTATGGCATCTCCCGAACGCCCATCCGGGAAGCCTTGATCAAATTGTCCGCCGACGGGTTGGTCGTTTTCGGGGAGAAACGCGGCGCGCGTATTACTGTTCTCATCATTCCAGATCTTCCAAGATTCCTTGAGGCACTCGACTTCAATCGTCGCGCCGTGTGCCGGCTGGCGGCATTGCGCCGACATGACAATGAGCTCGAAGACATCAAGTCGGCCTTCGCGGATTTCGTCGAGATGGCAACCGCCAAGGGTGTTGGAACAGACAATCTGAGCAGCCAGGTCGCTGATCTGGAGATGAAACTCTACGTTCAAATCTCCGAATCCGGACACAACAAGTATCTCACGGATGCATTTTCAAAACTGCTGACCGTCGGTCTTCGGATGATGCGGTTGCCGTTCGCCTATTCTCCGCGCGATGGGCAGACCGTCCAAGCCTATGTCGAACACCTCATCGGCCAGCACAAGAAACTGATCGACGCGATCGAGGCCGCAGACCCGGATCGGGCGGAGGCCTGCGCCGCCGACCTGCACCAAACATTGGTCTCAAGGCTTCGGGAATACAACGAGGAAAACCTGCTCGGAGGCGTCTCCATGCAGCAGGTGACGAGCTAGAAGGGATGAAAGAAACTCCATGTTAACCGCTGACAGCCTCCAGGGGGTCTTCACTGCTCTCGTCACACCGTTCACCCAAAGCGGTGATCTGAGCGAGACGACATACAAAGACCTGATCAACCGCATGATCGGGTCCGGGGTGCATGGTCTCGTGCCGATCGGTGGTACAGGAGAATTTTTCTCCCTTTCAAAAGACGAGCGAAACAGGCTCGTTGAGATCGCGGTGGACGAAAGCGCTGGCAAGATCCCGGTCATTCCGGGCGTCTTGTCGACAGGATTCCATGACGCCCTGGAAACGTCACGCGGGTTCGGCGAGCGTGGCGCCGACGCGCTCATGGTCATCACGCCCTACTACACCCCTGGCACACAACAGGGGATAGAGGACTACTTTCGTCGCTTGAGAGATAAGGTCGACCTTCCGCTCCTTCTCTACGAGATTCCTGGCAAAACAAATGTGTCCCTGAAGGCGGAAACTGTGCGCTCGCTGGCAGACGACGGCACGGTCATCGGCATGAAATATTCCAGCTACGATGTGGCAGAATTTATACGGGTCGCAGCGCTCTGCGCCGACAAGATCAGCATCCTGAGCGGGGAGGAGCCGCTCTTCGCGACCCACCTTGCCATCGGTGCGCGCGGCGGGATCTTGACCACTGCCAACCTCTTCCCGGAAAAATGGCTTTCGATCTACAAAACCGTTTCAAAGGGCGATTTTCGAGGGGCTCTCGCTCAACAGGCGGCTCTCGACCCACTCCTCCAAGTCGCGTTCTGCGAAGCCAATCCGGCGCCACTGAAAGAGATCATGAATGTGGCAGGGACCTATTGCGGACTGCCACGGCTCCCGCTTCGCGAAGCGACGCTGCAGACAAAGGCAAGAATACGGACCGTTCTCGCGTCGATGATCCCGGACCTGAAGATCGCAGAGGCCTCATAATGGTTTCTGGTCTAATCGCAAAACTCAAAGACATTGTCGGATCAAAAGGACTGATCACAGACACCTTTGATATGGCCCCCTTTCTCGAAGATTGGCGCGGCCAAAAAAAGGGTGTCGCCGAGTGCGTCGTTTTGCCTACGACAACGGCGGAAGTCTCAGCAGTCATGAGGCTTGCCACTGAACGTGAGATTGCGGTTTATCCCCAGGGCGGCAACACGGGCCTCTGTTACGGCGCCGTGCCTGCGCAGGTGGGTGTCTGCATCATTCTCTCTTTGAACCGCATGCGAAACATACGTTCTGTCGATCGCGCCGCAGGGTGTATCGTTGTGGATGCGGGCGTTGTTCTTGAGGCGGTTCACGATGCTGCCCTGGACATCGGAAAGAGTTTTCCCATGCATCTCGGCAGCGAGGGCACGGCCCAGATTGGCGGCCTGATCGCGACCAATGCCGGCGGCACGAACGCTCTGCGCTATGGGACCATGCGAGACCTCGTCTATGGCCTTGAGATTGTGCTTCCCAATGGCGATATCCTCTCCGACCTCGAACCGCTTCGGAAGAACAATGTCGGCTATGACCTCAAACACCTCTTTATCGGCGGGGAGGGAACCCTCGGCATTATCACGGCAGCGTCGCTGAAGCTTCACCCGGCGCTCCGATCCGACGCCCATGCCTGGTTGGCGTTTGATGATCCGGCGAACGCGGTTGAGCTTCTGGAAAAGCTTCAGGACCAATTCGATACATCCCTGATCGCATTTGAACTTCTGTCCAAAAGCCAGGTCGATTTGGTCCTCGGCCACGTCCCGCGCACACGCCAGCCATTCGACAGTCTTCCAGAGTGGTCCGTGCTGGTCGAGTTGGGAGCACCCAACCTGGCGCGTAACCTTAAAGGCGAGCTCGAAGACTTCCTCGGTGAACATTTCGAAACGGTTTGCCTGCGAGACGCCGTCGTCGCGCAAAGCGAGAGCCAGGCGGAGGATTTCTGGCATGTCAGACACTCGGTCTCGGAAGCCAACAAGGCCATGGGGCGCGGACACACCCACGATATCGCGGTCAGGGTCTCGCAGGTCCCACAATTCCTGAAATCCGCCGAGCGTTTGCTGGCCGAAAAATTCCCCCAGTCCTACCCGGTGGTCACGTGCCATCTTGGCGATGGAAACATCCACTACATCGCAATGTATTCGAAGGAGGACTGGGAGGGGATCGCGGACAAACTAGGCTTGACCGATGAGCTCCAGAAACAAGTCCACGACATTGCAAAGGGTTTGGGCGGAACGTTTAGCGCAGAACACGGCATCGGACGAAAGCTCACTGGTGAGCTGAGGCGACTGGGAGACGTAAATCGCCTCTCCGTGATGCGTAGCTTTAAGGCAGCGCTCGACCCGCACAACCTCATGAACCCCGGAATTCTCTTCGAGGATGGGAAGCAAGCACCGGCTGAGATCATCGCGGCCGGCAGCAGCGGAAGCGCTTAGCGCTTTTACAGAGACCAGCTGACCGGGCTGGCATCCAGAGACACCAGCGCGATCGGCGCGAGGAACTTACGGTGAAACAACGGAGGAAGACATGACAACACTTACGAGAAATCTAATCCGCCTTGCTGCGGGAGCCACCTTCGCGCTAGCGGCTGCCTTCACCACACCCTCTCTCGCGGATACGACCGTCATCAAACTCGCCCATGGCGAGTCGGAAGGCTCGCTCATCGACGATCCCTACTGGGCCTTTACAGAAGTCTTCAACAGCGCGCTTGCGGCCGAGACCAACGGACATCTGTCGATTCAGGTCTTTCCGAACAAACAATTGGGCGACTACGAGTCTCTGACCCAGCAGGTCTCGCAAGGCATCATCCAGATGGCGGCCGGTGTGAGCGCGGGCAACCTATCGAGCTACTTCCCAAGCATTCAGATCCTGGAAATGCCATACAGCTTCTCCAGCACCGAGCAGGGGCGGCAGGTTCTGAACGGACCTTTCGGCCAGGAGCTGTCGGACGCGGCCGCCGAAGCCAGCGGCGTGCGCATCCTCTCCTACCTGCCGTCCGCCTTCCGCAACTTTTCCAATTCAGTGCGCCCGGTCAAAAGCCCGGCTGACATGAAAGGTCTGAAGATCCGCGTGCAGCCGATCCCGATCCATCTGGAAATCGTTAAATCGCTTGGCGCATCTGCAACACCAATCGCGTGGGGCGAGCTCTACAATGCGCTGCAGACAGGCGTTGTCGACGGCCAAGAGAACGCTCCCTATACCATCCTGCTTGCCAAGCTCCAGGAGGTTCAAAAATACTACACGCTCGACCGGCACCTGCTGAACATGCCGATGGTCATCGTCAATGAAGAGTTCTACCAGGGATTGGACGATGCCGAAAAAAACGCTCTGCAATCCGCAGCCCGTCAGGCGAGTTTTGCGATGCTTGGGATCATCGCAGCGAAAGAGTCTCAGGATCTGAAGGCGATCGCCGAGGCCGGTGTTGAAATCTACCAGCCGACACCGGAAGAGTTCCAACAGTTCGTGGACGCGACCCGAGGTCCAGTTCGGAAGGTTCTCGAGGAGAAGGTTGACCCGGTCTGGTTCGATAAGCTCGACGCCGCCATCGCCGCGACCAACACGAACTAAGCCATTGTGACCGATGCGATCCGTCCCGGGAACACCGGGGCGGATTTAGGGGGAGGTTATGAGTTTGATACTTAAGATTTCGGAGATGCTTGCAATAGCAGCGTCGACGGTCGCACGCATCATGTTGATCTGTGTGGCCGCCATGTTGGTTGTGCAAGTCACGCTCCGCTACTGCTTTTCCTACTCGCTTCCCTGGCCGGAAGAGGCCTCGCGTTATCTCATGATCTGGGTCGTGATGCTCTCCGGGTCTCTGCTCGTCAAAGACAATCAACTGGTCCGGGTGGATTTTCTTGATGGGCTCTGGCGGGAGAGTTGGCTCGTTTACAGGAACCTGGTCTTTCGCCTGTTTCTAGCGCTCCTGTTGTTCCTGATGGTCAAATACGGCTGGGACCAGGCCCACTCGTCTTTCAACCGCACGACGACAGCGCTGCAGATCTCATGGTTTTGGCCCTATCTCGCAATTCCTGTCGGCGCCGCATTGATGCTCGTTCAGATGGTCGCCTTGACCCTGAAGGAGTTTGCATCGCGCTCCAATCCGGCAGATCTCATCCAACCTGAGCCTAAGGAAATGCTTTGATGGGCGAACCTCTTCTCTTCGTCATATTGCTCATGATCGTGTTGCTGTTCCTCGGCAGCCAGGTCATTTTTGCGATCGGTTGTGCGGCTGTCGCTTACTTCTTCATCGCGCCGGGGATGCAGTCTCTGCTCCCGATTTTCGTGCACAAATTTTTCACCGGAATGGATGTTTTCATCTGGTTGTCGATCCCGCTCTTCATCATCGCCGGCGAGATCATGACCGAAACCAATATGACCGAGCGGTTGCTGAACTTCTCGCGACTTCTTGTGGGGCGAATGAAGGGGGGGCTCGCCTATGTCAACGTGGTCGGCTCCATGCTCTTCGGCGGTGTCTCGGGATCGGCGCTTGCCGACATCGCTGCCCTCGGTCCCGTCGAAATCGATATGATGAAAAAGGACGGCTACACGCCGGAATTCTCCGCGGCGCTGACCGTCAGTTCCGCCGTACAAGGCCCGATCATCCCCCCCAGCATACCCCTCATCATCTTTTCGAGCCTCACCAACACGTCGGTCGCCGCTCTCTTCCTCGCGGGCGCCGTCCCGGGCGTCATGTTGGGCCTTAGCTTGATGATTGTCGTCTTTATCATGTCACGAAAAAGGGGCTTTCCCGCAAATCCGATCGCCGGCCTCAATCTCAGGGTCGCCTTTCAGATCATCATGAACGCCTTCTGGGCGTTGTTCATGCCGGTCATTATTATCGGCGGTATCGTTTCAGGCGCGTTCACCGCGACCGAGGCTGCATCCGTCGCCGTCGCCTATGCGCTGATCATCGGCCTCTTCGCCTTCAGAAATCTCACGCTAAAGTCGTTCTGGGCCATTCTGGATCGGTCCGCTCGGACCACAGCGTCGATCTACCTCATCGTCGGGTTCGCGACCATCTTCAGCTGGATCATGGCCAACGAGCGGGTACCATCCGACATTCAGGCTCTGATCGCCGACTGGGGACTGTCTGTCTGGGTTCTGCTGCTGCTTCTCAACCTCTTCTTTTTGATCAACGGTCTATGGATCAGTGACTCCGTTCAACTGCTCCTGTTCGCCCCGCTGTTCACACCTATTCTCCTGACCCTAGGCGTGGATCCGATCCACTTCGGCGTGATCATGACCATGAATGTGATGATCGGATTGCTCACACCCCCTTACGGACTTGGGCTTTACCTGGGCTCGGCCGTAAGTGGTGTTCCGCTTGGACGTATCGTCAAGTCCAGTCTGCCGTTTCTGACGGCCTCGCTGATCGTTCTGATGCTGGTCACTTACATCCCTGAGCTTTCTCTCACCTTGCCAAGATACTTCGGATTTGCGCAATGACCGACGAACAAATCTCCGTTTTCTCCAATGCATGTGTCGTGGATGGCTCTTCGGCCGAACCTTACTGCGACAAGCATGTTCTGGTCCGAAACGGAAAGATCGAGGAGGTTTCAGACCATCCCCTTTCCGTGTCGGCGGGTCACACTTTCGATCTGAGGGGCAAGACCCTGATGCCTGGCCTGATCGATTGTCACGCACACGTCGTGGCGACAACGGTGCGGCTTGGTGACAACGCGCTGTTGCCAGATTCGCTTGTGACAGCAAAAGCCATCCACATCATGCACGGCATGCTGATGCGCGGCTTTACCACGATCCGCGACCTCGGCGGAGCTGACTTCGGGCTCCAGACGGCGGTTGAAGAAGGCCTGATCCTGGGACCACGACTTGTCATCTGCGGCAAAGGCTTTTCCCAGACTGGAGGCCACTCCGACTTTCGTGGGCGGTATGACACCCGCGATACCGCCTACTTGCAGACGAAACTCGGGGCGATGGGCGCCGTGGTGGATGGCGTGGAGCCCCTGCGCAAGGCGATCCGGGAACAAATCAAGGGCGGTGCCCAGTTCGTGAAGCTGATGGCCAACGGCGGCGTCGCATCCCCTACCGACCCGGTCAATTTCTTCGGCTTCTCGCGTGACGAAATAAGGATGGCCGTCGAAGAGGCCGCCATGGCTCAAACATATGTCTCAGGCCATCTATACACCGCCGAGTCTATCCTGCGGGGCATCGAATGCGGGATCGAGTGCGTTGAACACTCCACGCTGGTGAACACGGAAGCCGCCGAGGCCATAAAAAGTGCGGGGGCCGTTGCGGTTCCAACGCTTGTCATCTTCGAGGCGTTACATCGCGAGGGCGAAGCCCTAGGCCTACCAGCCGAATCTGCCGCCAAGATCGACGGTGTTCGCCTGCCCGGGTTGCAGTCCCTGGAAACACTCAAGACTGCCGGGGTGATCATGGGCTATGGCACCGATCTGCTCGGCGAACTTCACAAATACCAATCAGAAGAATTTCTCCTTCGTGACCAGGTGCTCCCAACCCACGAGGTGATCCGTTCAGCGACGCTGGATGCGGCCAAGGTGCTGCGTATGGAAGGGCAAATCGGATGCATCGCGCCGGACGCTTTCGCAGACCTGATCGTCGTCGACGGGAACCCACTCACGGACATTTCACTGTTGGCGGACCAAGGGGCGCATATCCCGCTCATCATGAAGGGAGGCGCCATGGTCAAAAATGCCCTGAATTAGATCGCTTCAGCTTTCGAAGGCCCTGACGCCCGCGGGACCCCCTTATCGACGGTCAGCAATCACGCTCAATGTCGGACACATCTGAAAACCGGGAGTACATGCTATGTCTATCAATTCTCGACATCTGAAACTATCGGCGTCGCTGGTAAGTGCCTGCCTGTTTTTGACGGGTAGCGCCAGCCTCGCAGACACTGTGCAATTCAATGCCAGCAATTGGCAGCCAGAAAGCACGGCGCTCGTGAAAAACGGATACAAGGAATGGGCTGAAACCCTTGAAGATATGTCCGGCGGGACCCTTAAGGCCAAGGTCTTCAACGGATCCGTTCTGTTGCCGCCGGCGGCACACCTGAGCGGTGTGCGCGACGGTATCGCGCAGGTCGCTTTTCATGCCGGAACATACACGCCCGCCGACATTCCGCTCGACAATATTTTGGCTCAGCTCGCGTTCAACTACTCTGACAATTTCGTCGCCACCCTCGCGGTGACCGATATCAATATGAACAATCCGGAGTTGCTCGCGCAGTGGGACAATCACAACATCGTCTTTGGTGGCGGGTTTGCGACGATCCCGTACCGGCTCTTCTGCACGACGCCGGTCACGACGCTGGCAGATCTGGAAGGCAAGAAACTTCGCATGCCGGGATCTGTGCATTCCGACTGGGCCAAAAGCATCGGCGCGGTCCCCGTCAACGTTTCGTCTTCTGAAATGTATAGCGGGCTCGAAAAGGGGCAGCTGGATTGCGCCTCAAACACGATCGAACAGCTCAAGACCAGTTCTCTATGGGACGTTGCAAAACACACAACACTGGTGGAACTTGGCATCTATTACGCTGGCTATCAGTGGGGCATGAACAAGGACTTTTGGACGGGTCTGACCGATGAGCAACGCCGGATCATGCTTGACTCGTTCGCACAAGCCATGGCCCGCGTTATGATTGGCTACGTCGAAGCTGGCGAAACCGTCATGAGCGAATTGGCAGATCATGGCGTGACCGCGCATGAACCGGCCGACGATCTGAAACAATCGATCTCCGACTTCAAGTCAAATGCTACTGCCTCCGCCATCAAGGTCGGAGAAGAAAAATTCCAGGTCGAGAATGCGGCCGACCTCGTCGCCGAGTTCGAGGCGACGGTCGAAAAATGGCAAGGCTTGATGGATGGTGTCGACCGTACCGATGATGCTGCAGTCGCAGCCCTGATCAAGGCGGAGATCTACGACAAGATCGACGTGTCCACCTACGGTCACTGATCCGCGCGGAGTCTGGCGGCATCCTCCGAAAACGATCCCGGAGGATGCCGCAGCACTACCTATTGGGGGGGGCGTTTTTATGATCACGAGGCTCATCGGCACCGGGGCAAAACTTTTGTCCTACGTCGCGGCACTGTGTCTCTTTCTGATGATGGCGCAGATCGTATTGGACGTGGTGATGAAATACGTCTTCAACGCGCCGATCGAAGGGAATCTGGAGGTCGTTTCCTTCTACTACATGGTCGCAGTGGTGTTTCTGCCATTGGCCATGGTTGAACTCAGGCACGAGCATATCAATGTCGACCTGTTCTTTCTGATGACCCCGCGCGGGGTTCAAAAATACGTCTACGCTTTTTCCTCGATCCTGACTGCGTGCTTCTTTGGCATCCTGACATACCAGACCTTCATCGACGCTGTGAACTCGACGTTGACGGGTGAGGTCATGATGGGAACCAATCTGGTTTCGATATGGCCGAGTCGATGGGCACTGCCCGTAGGAATGGGACTGATCTGCCTGGCAACCCTAAATCACGCCTGGCGCGCGGTCTTCGAACACGACTTCGATCCGACCCCGGCCTCGCCTGACCTCCAAACCTGACGATGATTGAAAGTTGCACGTATGGATAGTTTGACAATCGGCTTTGTCGCTCTGGGGTCCGCCCTCTTTCTCATGGCGATGCGGGTCCAGATCGGTGCGGCCCTGGGCATTGTGTCCTTTCTCGGTATCGCAGGCATTCTTAATTTTAAAGCCGCGTTCGGCATCGTGACCGCCGTCCCCTTCCATTTTGTCGGAGACTGGAACCTGACAGCGGTCCCGATGTTCTTGCTTATGGGATATGTGGCTTCGTCCGCCGGCCTCACATCAGGTCTTTTTGTCGCTATGCGATTGATGCTGTCACGCCTTCCGGGCGGGCTGGGCGTCGCAAGCGTTGGTGCCTGTGCGTTGTTCGCTGCGGCGTCTGGATCAAGTGTTGCGACATCATCTGCCATGGCGCGCATCGCCACACCGGAAATGCTTAAATACAAATACGACCCTGGTTTGGCCAGCGGTGTCGTTGCGGCTTCAGGCACGCTCGGATCGCTTATACCCCCAAGCATTCTGATGGTTCTTTTCGGCTATTTTGCCGAAGTATCGATCGCGAAACTGTTTGTGGCCGGGTTCATACCGGGTGTTATTTCGGCATTGCTCTACATGGGTATGATCGTAGGGCGCTCCGTTGCAGATCCGAAACTAGCACCGGCCCTGGATGAGCACCCTTCCGCAGGAGAGGTGTTCGCGGCAATGCGCGAGATCTGGCCCCTTCCCGTGCTCATCGGGGGCGTTCTACTCGGCATTTTTACGGGCATCTTCACGCCGACGGAGGCAGGCGCCGTCGGCGCGCTCTTGGCGATGATCATCGCATTCACGCGAGGCAAACTGACCCGCGAAGTATTGAGTACGGCGTTCTTCCAAACTTTGAGTGGGACCGCCGGCATCTTCATGGTGGTAATAGGAACCGTGTTACTTACGCGTCTGGTCGCACTGTCTGGTCTCACCGACTTTATGACAGATGCGATGCTGGCCTTCGGTACCAACACGATCCTCCTCATCCTCATGATCGCGATCATCTATGTGATCTTGGGCATGTTTGTGGATTCTATCGGTTTGATGCTGCTGACCTTGCCCATTCTGCTGCCCATCGTCCGGGAGGCGGGCATGGATCTGATCTGGTTCGGTATTATCGTGATCAAACTTCTCGAAATCGGCCTTGTGACTCCTCCGGTCGGGCTGAACGTGTATGTCATCAAAGGTGCCCTCGGCGAGTTGGTAACGCTGCAACAGATTTTCCGAGGCATCTGGTGGTTTATCCTCATGGACATCGTCGCACTGATTATAATCGTCGCGATCCCGCAGCTCTCATTGTGGCTGCCGGGATTGATGCAATGACACCCTCACGTCGTCAGCAACACAATGAGTCCGGAAAGAGCAGGGAAGAACCTGCTACCAACGCCGAGTGGGTCATTGTTTTTGCGGCTTTGACTATTTTCCTGGCCCTGATGGTCGCTTTACAGGCGCATGAAAAGACACTCGTGCCGGCGGCTGGCGAACTCCCATACCCATCCTCGCAGTCCTCCGCTGAAACTGCCATCAGATCGCCGGTTCTGATGGCTTTATTGTTTCATTCCTGCTCCGCTTCTCCATGCAAGATCAAAGTGTCGCCTGATGACAAATAGGTTCTCTAATTGTTGACACTCCACAATCAAGTGGAAGCGTATGTTTGGCCATTTGTTTTCAAAGGTAAGGCATCAGTACCGAGAGCATGAATGAGATTCAGGCATAATAAGCACCTCACCCAACCGTCACCACTAATTCGCTCGTCGCTTGAGGCACAAATTCAGTAAGACAATTAAAAGAAATCAATATGCTAACCAAAGCTAACTTCGCCAAGAGACATGGAGTTTTTGCCGATGCATATCGGACTAATCGGAGGGATAGGGCCCGCTGCAACAACACACTACTATCGGCTTCTGCTTGAGCGCATAGACGACATTGAACTTACAATATCTCATGCCAGGTTGAAGACGCTTGGTCCGAACGTTGCTGCTGGGAATACTCACGCACAAGCTGCAATTTTCGCCAGACACGTCGAAAAACTTAAGGGTGCAGGCGCCGAAGTTGCGGTCGTCACTTCAATTGCAGGTCATTTCTGTATCGAGGCGCTTATAGAGCTCTCCGTTCTGCCCATCGTTAACGCACTGGACAGCCTTAAAGCTCACTTTGACAAACATCGGTTTGAGAGGATCGGAGTTTTGGGAAACCAGAAAGCGATGAAAAGCCAACTATTCGGCATGATTGATACAGTGGAACTCGTGGCGCCGCGCGAAGATCTAATTACACCCGTCAGCAATGCGTATACGCGGATGGCGCAGCGTGGAAGCTGTAATAGTGACGAGCGTTCGCTTTTCCTTGAAGCCGGGAATGACATGATATCACGCGGTAATGCGGACGCAGTTCTTCTCGGCGGCACCGATCTCTATCTGGCTTTTCATGGTCAAGATGTTCACTATCCGCTTATAGATGCAGCATTGGTTCACACAGAAGACATTGTGCGAATTGCGCAGGGTGATGCGTAGGAAAGTGTTCTGAAGGACAAAATGTCTTATTCCGCAATCGGTTTTGGTGTTTGATCGTTTCTGATCTCGAAGTTTGGTGGTTCACAATTGTAGTACGAGCAAGGCAGTCAGGAAGTCGGCGGGCGCTGGATAAGGGAAGCAACGCCCACCGACAACGCGGCCAGCTTTTCAGGTAAGTGCTGACCAACCCAGATAAATCTTCGGATGTAGCATTCTCTAAAACCTCAAGATCTTTGTTCCAGCATACTCTGCTGTTGCACCCAGAATCTCTTCAATGCGGATGAGTTGGTTGTATTTGGCCAACCGGTCGGAACGTGACAACGAACCCGTTTTGATTTGGCCGCAATTGGTGGCGACCGCCAGGTCAGCGATGGTGACGTCCTCGGTCTCGCCCGAGCGATGGCTCATCACATTGGTGTAACCTGCGCGGTGCGACATATCGACGGCCTCCAGGGTTTCAGTGAGCGAACCAATCTGGTTTACTTTCACCAGCACGGAGTTCGCGACCCCTTGCCGGATCCCGTCCGCCAGGCGGGATGGGTTTGTTACGAATAGGTCGTCGCCAACCAGCTGCACCTTATCGCCGATCGCCTCGGTCAGCGCTTTCCAGCCGGCCCAGTCGTCTTCGGCCATGCCATCCTCGATCGATTGGATCGGATAGATGGCGCAAAGATCGGCAAGGTAGTCGACATTTTCCTCAGAGCAGAGGACCTTGCCCTCACCCTTCATATTGTATTTGCCGTCCTCGAAATACTCGGTCGAGGCGCAATCGAGCGCCAGATAGATATCCTCTGCAGGCCTGTAGCCTGCTGCTTCAATCGAAGCCAGTATGAAATCTAGCACCTCGGTAGTTGACGCGAGGTTCGGTGCGAAGCCACCCTCATCGCCGATCCCGGTATTGTGACCGGCGGCAGATAGCTCCTTCTTCAGTGTGTGAAACACCTCCGAACCCATACGCACCGCCTCGCGCATGTTTGCGGCCGAGACCGGCATGATCATGAATTCCTGGATGTCGATCGGATTGTCGGCATGTTCGCCGCCATTGATAATGTTCATCATTGGCACCGGCAGGACCCTTGCAGAGGTGCCACCCACATAACGATAGAGCGGCTGTCTGGTGAAATCGGCCGCCGCCTTGGCCGTGGCAAGAGAGACGCCAAGGATCGCGTTGGCACCAAGCCGGCACTTGTTCGCCGTGCCATCAAGCTCGATCATCGCGGCATCGACGGCCATTTGTTCTGTCACGTTCATGCCGGTAAGCGCCTCGGCGATCTCCCCGTTCACGGCCGCGGCAGCCTCCAGCACGCCTTTTCCCTTATAGCGGTCCGGATCCCCGTCGCGTTTTTCTACCGCCTCATGCGCTCCCGTCGACGCGCCCGACGGTACGGCCGCGCGGCCCATCGTGCCGTCTTCCAAGGTGACGTCGACTTCCACGGTCGGGTTGCCCCGGCTGTCGAGGACTTCTCTGGCATGGACCTTTGCGATCGTGCTCATTGGTCCGCCTATGCCCCCAGATATGCGATTTTCAGCGAGTCAGTGCCGCCGGATTGACCGTGCGTTGAACCCGACGTCAGGACCACGGGTTGTTCGGGCTGGATGATGTCTGATGGTGCCAGGCTTTGGGGTATGCGACCCTCCCGGCTCGACCGGAATTCTTCGACACTGGTGCTAACGACCGGCGTCACGCCCCATACGAGATTGAGCGGCCTGGCGACGGTCTGCGAAGGGCATACGGCAAGGATCGGAACGTCACTTCTAGTCTTGGCGACCCTCAACGCCGAAGCGCCGGTCTCCGTATATGTGGTGATGCAGCACGCGTTACGCAGCTTGGCAAGGACGGCGGCGGCGCTGGCGATCGACCCAGAATCATCGGGTGCATCGATAAGCGTCATATCGAGCCTGTCGCGCGAGGCGGAGGGCACGCCTTCCGTGGCAAAGGCGATAGCCGACATGGCCGCAACCGCTTCGACCGGATACTCGCCGGCCGCGCTCTCCGCCGAGAGCATCACCGCATCGGCCCCTTGCGAGACCGCGTTTGCGACGTCCGAGGTTTCCGCGCGCGTCGGCAGCGGCGCGCTGATCATGCTCTCGAGCATCTGGGTGGCAACAATGACGGGCTTACCCATCGCGCGTGCTTTCGAGACCAGTGACTTCTGGATAGCAGGCAACTCACGCCAGTCACATTCCACGCCCAGATCGCCCCTGGCGACCATGATCGCATCGGACCGGCAGAGTATTCGGTCGATGTTCTTGACGGCCAGCGGTTTCTCGATCTTGGCAACGATCTTTGCGGTGGAACCGACAAGCCTTCGGAGTCGATCGATATCCTCCGCGGTCTGAACGAATGACATGGCGACCCAGTCAACACCGAGATCCAAGGCGAACCTCAGATCCTTGTTGTCTTTTCCAGTGATCGCACTGACATTCAGAACCGTATCGGGAAAGTTCACCCCCTTGCGATCCTTGAGCACCGCGCGGTTCAATGCTTTTGCCGTGATCGTGGAGGCATTAGCCTCGATCACGCACAATCGGATACGCCCGTCATCGATCAGAACCATGTGGCCGGGCTCGACGGTTTCAAATATCTCCGGATGGGGCAGGGGGACATCATCCCCCTCCGCCTCCTGTCCCGCGACAAGGCGGACCGTGTCTCCGATCGCCAGCGCTCTGTCCCCCCCGGGCACCACGCCGATGCGCAATTTGGGGCCCTGTAGATCGGCCAGAATGGCGATGGAACGACCGACATCCCTTTCAACCGCGCGAATGTTGCCATGAACCGTCGCGTGATCCTCGTGGGTTCCGTGACTGAAATTCATGCGGAAGACGTTGGCCCCTGCGTCCACAAGCGCGCGGATCCTTTTTTTGGTGTTCGACGATGGCCCCAAGGTCGCAACGATCTTCGTCTGTCGGGCGCGGGAAGGGTTTTTGTTCATTATGTTTTTCTTTCAGGCGTGCTTCAGGATTATGGCGAGATCCATGACATTGGTTCCGGTGGGTCCCGTGATGATCTGGTCGCCTATTTTCGAAAGGTATGGCGCGGCGTTCGCCTTTCTGAGCGCTTCGCCGGCGTCAACAGGATCAGAGAAGGTGTCACCGTCGAGAAAGGCACCCGCTGCATCGGTCGGCCCGTCGGTCCCATCGGTTCCTGCGACAAGACCGGCGATGTCCCCGCGCTTGCGGAAATATCTGGCAAGCTCCAGGGCCAGAGCCTGGTTGCGTCCGCCCAGCCCCGGGCTTTTCGGAAGAACCACCGTCGGTTCTCCGCCATAAAGATAGAGACCGCAGGGGCCCGTATTGACGTCTCGTGCGATACACGCCGCGACCTCGCCGACATCCGCATACATGGTCTCGGCGTTGATGACGACGTTGAGCCCTCTTGTCGCCGCATCCCGGGCGACAGCGCCGCGTGCGATCGAATTTGATGCGACGATCCGGCTCGAATAGTCGAACCCGGCCCGGGTGGGTCTTCCGGCCAGACCTGAACCGATCACACCGATATCGTCCCCGCACACGTCTGAGATCGCAAGCACGTCGACGCGCGCGCCGCCGAACCCATCAAGCAGTTTTGCGCCCTTGATTGTGGAGATCTCCCTCCGGTGGCGATTGATCTCGGCGATATCCGCGCCCTCGCCAAGCGCTTCCTTGGTCAAATAGATGAGTTCTTCGACCTTGATACCGGGTTTAAGCCGTTCGACGAGTGAAGAGGCCCCGCCGGACAGCAAGATCAGGAGCCGGTCCTCGCGCTTGCTTGTATGGACGAACGCGACGGCGTGTTCACCTGCTCGCAGCGATTCCTCGTCTGGTACTGGATGGGCGGCCTCAATCGGCAGAACATTCTCTCCCAGATGGGTGTCACCAACATGGTTATTCTTCGTAACCAGCAGCGTGGGAACATCCGATTGCCAGTCGTCGGGTAGGCCTTTGAACATCGCCAGGGCGGCCTTGCCCGCGGCCAGGATTTTCGTCGGTCGCTCGATCCTGTGATCGTCAAGAGACGCCCTGACGGCCTCATCCCCCTTCACAGCACGAACGCCGCAATGAAATAGGCTTGAAAGCGTCGTTCTATCTGTTTCGCACATATCAATGCCGTTAATTGGTTTTTTAACATACCAATTGAATACAATAAATCGAAGCTAGTATCAATTATGAAATCAGAAGCGTTGAAAAATATAGCGCTAAATCGTTTGAATTTTTGAATTTTGTATTTCTGCTTGCGGTATTTAAAAAACCATGTAATACAAAAATGGTCTTTTAAAGCCCATGGGAGGAGTTTTCAGTGAAGAAGCTCGCACTAGCGGCAACCGCCGCACTTATCGCCGTAACACCTGCAATGTCAGAGCCCGTCCGTTTGAAGGTGGCGTCTTCGTTTCCGTCCTCGCAGCCATTGCTTGGCTCCTCAGGCGTCGCATTGACTGAGGCGGTAACCGCCATCACCGGCGGCGATGTTCAGATGAAGTTCTTCGAGCCAAACGCCCTTGTACCGCCGTTCGAAGTTTTGGACGCGGTCGGCGCGGGCACTGCTGATGCGGCCTGGACAAATCCTGGCTACAACACCAAGAAAGACATCGCATTCGCGCTCTTCTCGGCGGTTCCCTTTGGGCCCGGTGCAGGGGAATATGCCGCCTGGATGTTTTACGGCGGCGGCCAGGAGCTGCTCAACGAAAAGCTTTATTCGAAATTCAACGTGCACTCGGAAATCTGTGGTGTCTCCCCGCCCGAGACGGCCGGCTGGTTCCGTGAGGAGATAGCGTCACTGGACGACTTAAAAGGCATCAAGATGCGTTTCTTCGGTCTGGGCGCACGTGTCATGCAGAAGATGGGCGTTGAAACCCAGCTGCTGCCTGGTGGTGAAATTTATCCCGCTCTTGAGCGCGGCACGATCGATGCAACCGAGTATTCCATGCCTGTCGTCGATGAGAGCGCGGGATTCTACCAACTCGCAAAGTACAATTATTTCCCGGGCTGGCACCAGCAGTCCACACTCCAGGATCTGATCATTAATCTAGACGTCTGGAACGGGATGACCGAAGCACAGCAGTTGGCAATCCGTACAGCCTGCCGCGCAAACTACACCAACATGCTCGCCGAAGGAGAAGCGATCAACGGCGTTGCGCTCGCACGCCTCGCCGATGAGCACGGAGTGAACATCAAACAGTGGAACCAGGATCAACTGCAACAGTTTGAGGGTGCCTGGGTAGAAGTCGCCAAGGAGCTTGAAGCGGAATCTGAGGTGTTTGCTGAGGCTTGGGCCGCCCTGCAGGAGTTCCAGTCAACCTACAATATCTGGAAAGACAACGCTTACCTCAAGTAAGTCCTGACCTGAGTTGAGCGCCGGGCATCCTTATGCCCGGCGTTCGTCTTTCTGGAGCTTCCAACATGACATTCGCACCTATCTATCGGCGGCTTGACCAGCTGCTCGGGATTATCGCGCATATCGGCGGCGTCGCCATGCTCGCGCTGGTCACAATAACGGTCTACGACGTGCTGACCCGCTACTTCAGCATACCTAAATTTGCTGGCCTCAACTCGACTATGCTGCAGGAGAGCGAATACTGGGCGCATACGATCCTGTTTTCGCTGGTCATGGCCTACGCTTTCACGCGTCAGGCGCACGTGCGCATCGATCTTTTGCGCGACTCGCTTCCAATTCGTGTGAGATATTATTTTGAACTCTTCGGGCTGCTCATCTTCTTGCTGCCCTTCTCGGCTATCGCGGCGCGCTACACCTACAACTATGTCTACATCTCTTGGCGCGACGGTGAAGTCTCCCCCTCGACCATCGGTCTGACCAATTTCTGGATCGTCAAATCGATGCTCCTGGTGATGTTCGTACTTCTGTTCGTCGCCGGCGTATCCCAGCTCTTGAAATGCGTTGACGGGTTGCGCGGGAAGCTCGACGAGCAAACCGAACACGAAACACTTGGCGGGGGGCACTGACATGACCCTCGCAGAAGCCCTACCGCTCTTGATGTTCGCCGCCCTGGCGATCTTCCTCTTCTCCGGATTTCCGGTTGCCTTCGTTCTTGGTGGTATCGGACTGACCTTCGCGTTTATCGCGATCCTGGTCGATCCCTGGCTCTTCGACTGGCCGCAGTTCAACGCCATCCCGGCACGCGTCTACGGCTCGATCGCGGAAAACCTGATCCTCACCGCCATACCGATGTTCATCTTCATGGGCACGATGCTGGAAAAATCCGGCATCGCCCGTGACCTCCTGAACTGCCTTCAGCATCTGTTGCGGCGCGTCCCGGGTGGGCTGGCTCTCTCGGTGGTGATGATGGGCACTATCCTGGCTGCCACCACCGGTATCATCGGCGCCTCGGTGGTGATGATGTCGCTTCTGGCTCTCCCGGTGATGATGCAGAAGAACTATTCTCCCGCACTCGCATCTGGAACGATCGCGGCGTCCGGGACGCTCGGTATTCTGATCCCGCCCTCCATCATGCTCGTGATCATGGCAGACCTTCTATCGAAGTCGGTCGGAAACCTGTTCGTTGCCGCGATCATCCCCGGCTTCATGCTGGCGTCCTTCTACATGATTTACATCGTGATCATTTGTTGGCTGAAGCCTGAGCTCGCGCCGAAACAGAACTCATCGGAAAACCTTGATATTCCAGGCGGCGTCCTGGGAATGGTCCTGCGGTCCTTCGTGCCCCCGGTCCTCCTAATCATGATGGTCCTTGGGTCGATCCTGGCCGGCCTTGCCACACCCACAGAAGCAGCCTCGGTCGGGGCGGCCGGAGCGATCCTTCTGGGCCTCATCAATCTGGTGATCCTTCCAAAACTCGGCGTCAGGGAGATGTCGTTCGGCGATGAAGCCTCCCAGATTGATTTGAACGAAGGACAGTCCGACGGCACCTTCCGTTCTTTCGCGAAAATCGTCTGGAATGTTGTTGAGCGGTCGGCACTGACCAACGCCATGATCTTCGGTATCTTCATCGGAGCGACTTTGTTCTCCTATGTGTTCCGCCAGATTGGCGGCGAGGATGTGGTCATCCATATCTTTGACAGCTGGGGTCTTGGAAGCTGGGGCATCTTGATCGCCTTGATGGTTCTCGTCTTCTGTCTGGGGTTCTTCTTCGACTGGATCGAGATCACCCTGATCGTACTGCCGGTCTTCGCCCCGATTATCGCGAAGCTGGATTTTGGCGATCATGTCGCCGCAGTCGATATGGTCTATTGGTTCGCTATCTTGATGGCGATCAACCTTCAAACGTCATTCCTAACGCCGCCCTTCGGGTTCGCCTTGTTCTATCTCAAGGCTGTTGCACCTGCGGAGATCAAGATCCAGAACATCTACAAGGGCATCATCCCGTTCGTCATCTTGCAGCTCTGCGGGCTTGCGCTGATCATGCGCTTTCCGGAGCTGGCGATGTGGCTGCCAAGAACATTGCTTGAGTAGGCTGAATGAACCGATGCGAGCTCGGCGATCGGCCGCTCCCGAAGCTGGTTAATGATCTTCAAAAGGCGCGCGACGCCCTAAGGTGTCGCGTGCGAACCGACGATTACCGAAAAGTCTTGCTCCTGGATCAGATCGTTCTTAGGCGCTATCGTCGACTGCTGTCTTTCAGGCCGAACGGCCCATGTGGCGCAATCGACTACATTGAGTGCCTCCTGAGGGAACAAAAGCGCTGTGATACATCCTTGTCGTTCCAAGCGATGATTTCCGATCGTATCCTGGCGGTGGTCCGCGCTTCATTGATGTCGACGACAAGCGAATCGGGGCGAAAAAGGGAGGGCACAAGAGAGGAGGAAAAGACTATAAACGACAAATAAGCTGTTTAAAAATATGTACATACGCTCCATAGTATGTCCTACATGAGGGCTTTGTCGATCAAAATTCCGAACGTATCCGAAAGCCTCGAGACGAAACTCGAGGGCCTCGTGCTGGCCGGTGCGTTCTGGCCGGATAAGCCGCTTGCGTCTGAGCGTCGACTGGCAGAGGAGTTCGATGTTTCGCGAACTTCCTTGCGTAACGCCCTCGCAAATTTGAGCGACAAAGGCCTGCTAACCCAGAAGCAAAGGCGTTATCACGTCACCAACGTGATGGCAGATATCCTGCGGCCGGGGTTCTCAGACATTGCCCAGACCGATCCCCTGCACCTTCTCGACTATTGGATCCGCCTCTTTGAGGAGGTGTCGATGCTTTCAAATAAGAAGGCACAAAACAGCGATCAGGTTGAGGTACAACTCTTAGCGAGGCAGTTTAAGCAGCATGTCGTCGGCCAAGACGCTGCGAAGTCCGCCATGGTTTTTGAGCGATTGTGCCGCGCCATATTCGACAGCTGTTACAACTTTTTCCTGAGCCAGACCCACCAAGCGCTGCAAGCGGTCATCGCGCCCTATGTTGCGAAGGCGTTTGAGATACAGATTGCGCACACCGGCAGGCATGCGCCGCTTCTAAAGGCGGCAGATGAAATCGGAGACTATCAGCCCATAGGCATGACTTTGGTTGAGGTGTTGAGACCTGGCTTCGTAGATGGGCCGCTTCCGGTTGCTGAGATTGATGAGTGTGATCCAAACGCCGACCCCAATCAGCTGATCGACGTGACTTTACGCCACGCGGTTTCCTTCGAGGCGGTCTACGAGCTGCGTCTGATCACCGAAAAACATGCTGCGGAGCAGGCCGCCAAGAACGCCTCTAGCGAGCAGATAAAGGCACTCTTGGAGAGTTTGGAACGCATGTCCGTGGTTGCGGACGTCGCGCCGGCCGACTACAGCGCGCTCGATACGAAACTTCATCATATGATCGCCGAATGCACCCAGAACCCGGTGTTCGCTGTCATCGACAGTACCCTCTCTCCGGTCTTTTCGCGAACCACGAACACCTGGCTGAAGAAACATTTGGAACTGCGAAGAGATCAGTCGACCATTCACCTTCAGCATACCGAAATCGTGAAAGCGATTGAGAAACGCGATCCAAGCGAGGCACTCGCGGCGATGGAGGAGCATCTGGCATATGTTTTGCGGAACCTGAGATACCTACGTCAGCAAGATCACTTGCATGAGGTCGCAACGGCGCGGCGTCTCTTGGCTTAGTAGCTGATGCGCATCTGGCCAGCTTTACGCCTGATGTTGCATAAGCAATTTGGCACGGATGTCAAAAGCCTGAAATGGGAGCGCAGCATTGCCCGACAAGGAAGGCTTGTCGCCAACGACACACTCTCACATGTCGTTGGAATGCAGCATTTGCAAAGTTCGAAGTGATGTTGGATCCCGGCGTCTAGGTTGAAGCCGCTTCTGTCGTTCCACTTACTGACTTGTTTAGAACCCTAGTTTCAAGCGGTGTAGTCCGGGCTATGCCGTCTTCTGTGTGTTGTCTACGTCTGCGAGAAATTGCTTAATCTTCATTGTCAGCGAAATGATTTCCCGTCGCACGTTTTCCGCTGTTGAATTTACGGTCAATGCGGATCGGTTTGCGAGCCCAACGCCGGATTGAAGTTCCTTCATCGTTTCGGTAACCTTGGTTGTCGTGTTGGCAACTTCGACAGTATGTGAATGGATCTCCCGCGTCGCTTCACCCTGTTGCATGACGGCCGATGTCATCTCTGAAGAGCGTTCCGAAGCAAGTCCCATCGTCTCTGCGATTTCATCAATGGATTTGACCGCACCCACCGTCGAGTCTTGGATATGTTGAATCTTTGAAGAAATCTCCTCTGTGGCGCGTGCCGTCTGGTTGGCAAGAGACTTTACTTCGGCAGCGACAACCGCGAACCCTTTACCAGCTTCGCCAGCACGTGCGGCTTCGATCGTTGCGTTGAGTGCTAAGAGGTTGGTCTGAGCAGCGATATCTGAAATCAAACAAAGGACATTGCCGATTTCATTCGCCGCAAGCTCAAGCCCTTTTATCTCTTCCGCAGTCGTCGCTGCCCCCTCGTTTGCGACCATAACAGTTTCAGTCGAATCTTGGACCTGCTGACTTATTTGGTCAATCGATGCAGACAGCTCCTCGGCTGCACCTGCAATGACCTGAACGTTCGAACTCGACTGTGCCGCGCATTCTGCAGCATTCGAAGTTATCGCATCGATCTTCCCTGCAAGCTCATCGAGATCCGACGCCGAGCTTTGCATCCCTTTGACCACGCTTTCGACCCGCTCCAGGGCTTCAGATGCCTCTTTCTCAAATCCTTCGATGAGGACATCTACGCGTTCTTGCCGCATCTGTCTTTGCGAATGCTCTTGTTTTCGCTCTTCGGAGAGTTTTAGGTTTGTAATCGCGTTTTCGCGAAACACCGAAACGGCTTTTGCCATCTGACCAGTCTCGTTCTTAAAGCTGGAAAAATCTGATTTTGCTTCAAGGTCACCTGTTGCCAGTTGGTCCATTTCGGTTGTTAGATTCTTGATTGGCCGCGCAATGCTCTGCGCAAGGATCAACCCCACTACACAGAAAACGGCCAGCAGCGTTGCTGTGGAAAGAAGGATGCCGATTCCAGTTTCATTTGCACCTTGGAAAGCACTATCGACAGTTTGAGCGGCGACAAGAGCGTAAGGCGTTTTCCCAATGGAAAACTCTTTCCCAGCACTCAAGTAAATCGCTTCGCCAATGTTAAACTCACCATTGCCAGAAGGATGTAATTTCAATCCAGGCTGAAAACGTTTTTCGTCAGTCGAGGTGACAATGTCGTTTTGCGCCGTCGTCAGGAGCAAATCTCGATCGAACTGTCTAATGCCGGTGGCTTCCAGCGCTTTCGCTACGGAGGCGATGTTGACCGTGTAGATGAGAGCACCTTTGAACTTAATTCCCTTCTTGGAGATGCCATCCAAAATAGGAAATCCGATCACAAATCGAATTGAGTCGTCTGGAGAGTACCGGGTGAGACCCAAGTCAACGTGCTGAGAGTATTGGTCCTTGGAGAAAGACGATTTGATCCCTTCGACCACCTTTTTGATGCTACCCATGTTTGCATCATCGATGGTTTTCAAGAATTCCTCGGATTTCGTCACCGAATAGATGACCTGGCCGGTTTCATCTACAATCAGTACGTCCGAAAGACCAAGGTTCTGCCAGGTTGTGAAGAAACGCTCATGAACCGAGGAGTGGAGCCACGCATAGGCGGACTTGCTATCTTCGCCTGTCAATAGGGCACGTTCCGCGGGACTTGATTTGGGACTTTGAAAGTACTCCGTGACCGGAGACAAGTCTGTGTCCTCAAGGACAGGTTTCAGTTTTTTGATAAGTGCAATTGACTCCGGGCTTTTGCCTTGCAAACGGATCGCCTCGTAAAGCTGATTGAGGCGGTCTTTAAGGACCAAGGCGTTGCGGTTGCTGAGGTATTCAAGCTGAGTTGAAACGTTATGTCTTAGCTCCTTTGTCGTCGACAGATAAGAGAAGGCACCAAGTGTCATACAGGCGATCAGACTAAAGCCGACCGTTGAAAAAAGAACCAACGTTCGAATACTGAAGCAGTTCACGAAGTTACTCAGTCGTTCACCAAAGAAAAACACTGAATTATTTGTCATTTCTATCTCCACCATCCAAAAAATGACCCGGAGACGCTTCCAAGGTCCGACTGTTTGAACAATTATTGGTGGGGTAGACAATTAATCCGTTCTTAATTTGCGAACTAATCCAATCACTTGATTGGTGTAATTAATAATGGAAGTTGCACTAAAAAATGATTGAATGATGTAATAGACTGGTGTTGTTGATCTTCTTTGTCTTAGGCAGGATGATTTACTTTGAGTGATTAAGGTGATGTATCGATTGCCACCTGCAGTCACTGGTTGTTACGGCTCCGGTTTCGGCGCGCAAGAACACAAAGGACTGCAGCGATTCCCGACTCATCTTGGGGCTGAACTGTCCATGTCTCTCATATCCGCCGGTTGTTTTTTCAATCGGCGTTCGCAAATCATCGCGCAATAATGTTCTCATAGATTTCAGAGACCGGTGGACGCTCACATGTTTGAACAAAGGCACTTGCCAAGTTCGGACTGACAACGTCTCTCTCGCACATGATACCCAAAACACGATGCTCGAGAGTGTCGCTGATGGCCAACGCACAACAGCCTAAGTTCGGCCGTTCGGCCCAGGGTTGCCTGATGTTGAGTATTGCGAATCCATAGTTCCGGGCAACGAGATTGTGAATGAGTTGCGGCCACCGGGTTCGATAGGCGACCTCGATCTCCAACCCTCTCTCCTCGAAAGACCGCATGATGTAATCTGAAGCCGTCGGGCTTTCCAATTGAAGCATAGGATGCCGTGATAGCTCCGCCAATGAGACCGAGGTTTTGTTAGCGATCTTCCATCCTTCTGGGACCAACGCATAATAAGGTGTACGCAAGAGCGGTTTAAAGGTGTGTTTTGAAACGCATAGGTCTTCAAACGCGAAAGCCAGATGGGCTCGACCGCTTTCGATGAGGCTTACGGCATCCTCGGATTCGCACTCTACGAATGTGATGTCAACTGATGGAAAATCTCGTTGAAATACTTCGAGGATCGGCGGTACGATGATAGCTGCAATCGAGGCAAAACAGGCAATTTTGATGCGGTTGACGTCGTTGCTACCAATCGATCTTAACTCCGATTCGAAGGCGCTCGCCTTTGAAAGCATCTCTTCAATTAGCTTAAGAGCGTCGCTACCTGCCGGTGTGGTTTGAAGACCCTTTGACGGAGCTCGTGAAAAAAGATCAAACCCAACCTCAGCTTCAAGTGCGTTTATCGCCGCGGTCACGGAAGACTGAGAAATATTACACTCCGTGGCCGCTGCCGAGATCGATAGGTGTTGACCTGCGGCAGCGACATAGCGCAATTGCCTAATAGTGATGTTTTTCACGCCGACCTCACCACTTACGACATTCTTCCACGAAGCGCGGGCGTTCCTCGGCCTTTCACGCCTAAGCGTGAACGCTCAGGGGTCTGCCACTTTTTGACCCGTTGACCCAGTTCCAGGGCTCAAGGAGCAGGGCAAGACCGCGGACGCTCAAAGCAAATCGCGGAAATTGGTGATCAAGACTGATCTGCGGGATGCTCATATTGTTTTGAAATTTCCTTCGAGCGAAGTTTCGCCGCCACCAGCGTCTGGTTGATCAGTCTTTGAAGAGAGTTGTTGTTGTTGAGCGCTTTCAGGCCAGCTTCAGTAGTACCTCCCGGACTCGCGACCTCAGCGCGCAACGCTGCCGGGTCGCTATCCGTCTTGGATAGAATTGATCCAGCGCCAATCACCACCTGTTTGGCAATCTCAGTGGCAGTTTCCCTTTCGAGTCCAATGTTTTGTCCCGACTGTGCCAATACCTCGACAAGCCTGAAAATGAAGCCTGGGCCGCTCCCCGCAAGGGCAGTGAAGGCATCGAATTGGTCCTCGCTTAGTCTTGCGCAAAACCCCAACTTCGAAAAAGCGTCGGTCGCTAAGGTCCTGTAAGATACGTTGACGGCTTCGGCGGCACATATTCCAACCACCCCTTTTAAAGAGCTAACCGCCAGGTTTGGCATGACACGCAAGAGGGAGCGTTCTTGTCCCAGGTATTCGCGGAGAGTGCTCAGGGATACTCCGGCGGCCACTGACACCACGATGTCGCCATCCCTGAATAGTGTCTCGTGTTCTGAAATCGCCGGTGCGACATGTTGCGGTTTCACCGCGAACACGAACAGAACTGGTCGGCGCTCACTCTCGTTCAGGAATGCTGCGTCGCCAATGGATAGGGATGCCTGCTGATCAACGACTGCGAGCCGACCATCGAACCCTCCCGATTTGGTCCAACCATCATAAAGCGACCGACCCATAGCCCCGCCGCCGACGATCAAAATACCTCCACAACCAGTCAAACCATCACCATTTTACAAGAAGTCATAATTGAGGGCGCAAACCTCTCTAACTTGCAATACAAAAAATATTCTAGTAAGTATACAAAAAAAATACAGAATTGAGAAAGAACTATGCAGTCGCGACATCAAAGACATTTAGTATGCAATGTTCACGAGCGTACGCACTCGTTTGCGAGATGAGACTTCACTTTGCAGAAGCCGTCGACAAGCAATTTTGCAAACAAATGCGCGGCGTTTCTCGAAACCCGTTCGGCGAAGCGTTTCACAAATACAAACTTTGGCCGCTCCAGATTCTCCCCGCTGCGAGGCGACAGTTCTCCCGAAACCTTGCGGCCTCCTGGTCGGTGGACGACTTGCGGGCCAATCGTCCACCGACCTCTTTCATTTGGCCATCGCGCGCGTCTTTCTTACATCTGCATCGTTGAAGACGTGGTCGTCCACGAAGGAGGAGCGCTTGTAAAGGTACCTCGGCGAGAGTCGAGGTGCCGTTCAAACCAACAACACTCAAGGTAGATTGATGTGCTCTTCAAATTGCCGGCCTCACCGTTAAATGATGTTCTTTGCGTACTTCAAACTCGCGGTTAACTGCCCGACGGTCGTCGCAGCAGCCTTTCGTCGTGGACATCGGCTTTTCCCAACCAAGGTAAGACCTGCAGAATTGAACTGAAAGCAATGCGTCTCTAATAGTGCTTCTATCTTCCGGCTTCGATAAAAATATATGCAGACCACGTTTGAAGAGTTTATGGAAAGGTTAGCTAAGTGTTTCGAAGAAAAAGATTTTCGCGAAACGATGTCTGTCACACTCACAAGATTTAATAT
>Ga0207422_1000797_pt1 | contig 84063 bp, 62 predicted proteins | sample MarCyaLeptolynsp_FD_187757 | JGI IMG/M metagenome (GOLD analysis project Ga0207422, IMG submission 187757) | Marine cyanobacterial communities from Panama - species 1 Leptolyngbya sp. (SPAdes) | ecosystem: Environmental > Aquatic > Marine > Unclassified | place: Panama: Panama City | collected...
ACGACGTCGCGCTCGTTTCAACTGATCGATAGTGTGATGGATTGTGACGTTCATACTGACCTCCATGTCGAAGATCAGCATGACAGAGATATCCACAACGCGCAACCCTAACAAGCGCCTAACAGCGCGCGGGTTCTAAGTGGAAAGCGTATAACTCATCAACCGAAACACGCGCATCGGTAACGGCAACTCGCGCGGATGTCGGAAAGAACCGATCAGAAACAGCGCCTTCGCCTCGATCAAATGTGCCGCCTCTTGCGCGATCACGCCGCCAAACGACGCCCCGCCCAATATGCACGGCCCTTTCACACCGGTCCGTTCCCACATGCGCCGCGCATAACTGCGCAACGACTCGCGCGGCAACGGCTCGACCCACGCGGGCGTAACGATCTCACTAAACGCCTCGCGCTGACCTTCAAAGAGCCGGTCGTCGGCATCCATGCCAGTGAAGAGAATAAACGGGAGCACGTATCCTCTCCAGAATCGGAAGACGCGCAAAATACCTTCGCGTGAATCCAGTTGTCACCCTATTTTGTCAAAATGAATTTCGGCGTGACGATCCGCGCAAGCGACATTTCATTTTTTTGCATCGGAGGCGACATGGAATTGGCAACTGATTGACTCGGACACTTACAAACCACTCAACACATTCGCCGACGGTCGTGGAAACTCCGTATGCACCACATCCCCCACGCGATCCACGTTTATCTGGTTAATCTTACCCGCGCGGCGCAAGTCGACCCAACGATGACCCTCACCAAAGAGCGAGTAACGCCGCTGACGTAAGACTTCATTCAGTAGCGACGCATCATCTGTCGCACCGAGATAGTTGCCCAGTCCAGCCGCATTGCGCACCCGATTGATCCCCGCTAACACTTCATTGACGTCGCTACCGATCTGTGCTTCGGCATAGATCAGGATTAACTCTTCATTGCGGATAATCGGAATCGACGCCGTGCTCGACGATGGCATTTCCACTTGGAAGCTACCGACCAAACCTTCGAACGATACCGGCACAAAAAACGTAGGCGTTGCCACATACATCCGTGTTTTGTTGCCCACCCGAATATCGCCGCCTGCTGCGTCGGCAATGAAATCGGCATGTGCGGTAAATAAATCGACGTCCGGTCGGTTGTACAACGGGTTACGCGTTTCGATGCTATAGCTATGCCCCGGACCGGTGGATAGTGATCCGTTGATATTGAAGAACGACCCCGCAATACCGCTAATGGAACCGGGTTTGTTGCCCTGATACAGCCGCACGCGTGCGGACAGTGCACGATTGACTTGTCGAAACGTGGCCGGTCGATCAAAGCCCCCGAAGCCGTGAGATAAATCAAAAATAAACGTCGCGCCGCCGTTGGTCAGATTCACGGCCGCCGCATCGAGCAAATCGGCGATATGCTGCAAGCTGTCGGCATAACTCAGCGCGCTTGTCTCCGGATCGTCGTCGTCGAGCGCCGTCTCGGGAATGATTCCGTTCGAAAATTGCAGATTGGCAACTAACAAAAGCGAATATGCCTGAATCGTTTGGGCAAATCCGAGCGTACTGTTGAGTTGTTCCATCGTTAGCGGCGGGTCGGCATTCTCGGCCGCGCGCATCAATGCTTGCGCCGCGCGAATGACCTTATACCGTTCGACATAGGTGCGCGTCGTAAGCTCACCGTCCGGGTTCAGTGTTTGCCCATTGCGCCCCAGTAATTCGTCGGTCCAAATCGGATCGTCGCCATTCAAATCCCAGTATTCGCGCCCCACGATGCTGACGACCCGCAGATAGTAGTGGGCGTCTTCGCGGAAGATGCCCTCCAGCGCATGCGCCAGCTCGCGGACATCTTCCATCGACGGTGCCGGACAACTGAACCCGTCGCAGTCTTCGCCTTCGTTAAAACTGCCACCTGCTGCATCACAGTCATCTTCGATGCCATCGAAGCAACTGGTATCGATGAAACAACACGCACCGCTCGGCGGCGGTGGCGGCGGCATCGGCGCAGGCGAATCGTTGTCGTTCGACATGTCCGGCGTCATGTCGGTCATGTCCATCATGTCGTCGCCCATCATGTCCATCTCACCCGGGCACTCACCGCCCGCTAGCGCACACAACAGCGTCAACCAACCGATCGCGATAAGCTTGTTCATCGATTACCCCTATCAAGCGGCACGGTACGAGAATAAGACAACAGTATAACGCAAGCGGGGGATAGATCGTTGACGATCGCTAGCGGGATCGTTTCCAAAATATGGGGCGGGTGATTTTGGGGCTTGGTGGATGAGTTGGGATGGATCAAAAAGTCTTATGTAGTGGGCCGTACTCAACCCACCTTAACACACGATTCAGGACGGTGGGTTGAGTACAACCCACCCTATATTTTCTTCAATCACCACTTCACCAAATCGCTAAATCACCAAATCCCCCACATCACGACTTCACAAATCACCACATCACAAATCCCACCCCCCTACGCTCTCCCAAACTGCCGTTCCAAATCCTTCGTCGTTAACTCCAGCGTCGTTGGCCTTCCGTGCGGGCAATTGCTGGAGCGTTCGGTTAGGTGGCGTTGTTCGAGCAGGGCGTAGATCTCTTCGCGCGAGAGCGGGTCGCCGGCTTTGACGGCGGCTTTGCAGGCCATCATGTCGAGGGCCGCGTGGATGAGGGTTTCTTCGCTGGTCTGGCCCGCGTTATCGACGAGCTTGTCGAGCAGGTCTGAGACAAATGTCTTCATACTCACGTTACGCAAGAGCGTGGGGAAACGCTGCACCGCGAGCAGCTTGGGGCCGTACTCGGTCACTTCGATGCCGATGCGATCGAGCAGGTCGGCATTGGCCGTGGCCGCTTCGCGCTGGGCGGGCGACGCCTCGAACGTTTCGGGCAGCAACATGCCTTGCGATTCGAGCGGACCGCGCAAAATGCGTTCGCGAAAACGCTCGTACAAGATGCGTTCGTGCAATGCATGCTGGTCGATGATCAACACGCCGTCTTCGGTCTGACACACCAAATACGTGTTATGCAACTGCATCACGTCGCTGCCGCCGGCATGGGCCAAGGCTGAGAGGGCCGCAGCGGCGTTGGGGACCGCGGCTTCGCCTTCGTCGTTGGGTGTTGCGCCAGTCACGCCCGCAGCATCGGAACCAAACGCGCCACTGCCGTCGCCGTTACTAGAATTCGCCGAATCAAGATCTGCGGCGTTTGAATCGTTGAGTGTCGCTTGGTCGGCACCGTCGTGCGGGAGTTGCGCAGCATCACGCGATAAACCCGCGTAACCCGAGTCGATCGCTCCGTGTTCGCCAGGTGCATCACCAAAATTGGCCGCGCTGGAATCTCCCGGATCTTCCGGCGTGCTCGGCAGCGTTTCGATGATGCTGGGCCGCAGGCGGTCTTTCGCAAATGGGTGCGCTCGAAACGTGAGCCGCGGCTGCGTCGGATCGACACGTTTGAGGTAATTCGCCAATGCTTCGCGCGCCCGCAGTTGCGCCGCCGGATCGCTCGGACGATTACCGATGTCGGCTGGCGGCGCGCAGGGCGTGCGCAGGCGCGGCGTGAGGTTGCGGCTCAACAACGTTTCGCGCAAGACGGCCAAGACCTGCGATTGCACGAGGCCCGCGTCTTTCCACCGCACTTCGATCTTGGTCGGATGCACGTTGGCGTCGAAATCGTGCGGATCGGCCGTGAGAAACAAAAACACCACCGGGAAGCGGTCGTGCTCGACCAGACCGCGAAACGCTTCGCGAATCGCATACGTCAGCCGCCGGTCGGTGATGTGGCGACCGTTGAGAAACAGGTATTGCCATTTGGTGGTCGCCTTGGAATGCGACGGCGGCGCGATCAGCCCTTCGATGCGCAGGCCGCGCTCGTGACGATCCAATGGAATTAGACATTCACCTAATTCGCTGCCGTAGAAGTCGGCGATGCGTTCGCGCCGATCGGCCGTCGGCGGCAGATTGCGCAGACTGCGACCGTTATGCGTGAGCGTGAAAGCCGTTTGCGGATGAGCCAGCGCCAGCCGCGCGATTTGCTCGGTCACATGTCCACACTCGGTCTGCGGCGTGCGCAGGAACTTGCGCCGCGCGGGTACGTTGAAAAACAAGTTGCGAATCTCGACAGTCGTGCCGACCGGCGCGCCGCAGGCGCTCGGGTCACTGACCGCCCCACCGTCGACCGTGATCTCGAACGCTTCGAGTTGATCGGCCGGTCGCGAGCGCACGCTGAGTTGACTGACGGAACCGATGCTGGCGAGGGCTTCGCCGCGAAAGCCGAGCGTGTGGATGTTGAACAGGTCGTCAGCCGTCGCGATCTTGCTGGTGGCGTGCGGCGCGATGGCGAGCGGCAGATGCTCGCGGGAGATGCCGTGGCCGTCGTCGACAACGCGGATGAGTTGCGAGCCGCCGACTTCGAGCGTGACGTCCACGCGTTTGGCACCGGCGTCGAGGCTGTTTTCGACGAGTTCCTTCACGACGGACGAGGGGCGCTCGATCACCTCACCGGCGGCGATTTTGTTGATCAGCGCCGGGTCGAGCGGTCGAATTTCGGGGCGGGATAGCGTGGTCGCGTCCGTGCGCATGGCGGTCAGCAGGCTCCTTCACGAAAGATTCATGATTATAAGGGGTTTTGATGGTTGCGGGGTCGTGACAAAGGGGTGTGAATTGTGCAGATATGCTTTCCGTTGAACCTAGTGCAACCGAATCCGGCTTTTCGCATCACGATTTAAGAGGATTTTTTATGAAACGCCCACGCAAAATCGTCATCAAGGTCGCAATACTCGCAGCCGTTTGCATGTTATTTGTTGGTTTGCGATCGGCCCGCGCTCAGGCCACATCTCAACCGGCGATCAAGCCACCGAGTTTGCAGCCCGACGCCAGTGACATCATCGCCGGGCCGATGCTCACGTGGGATACGACTACGGGCGATCTTCATCCGTGGTTTATGACAAAAGGCGGTGGCAGCCTTTGGCTGTATTCGGGGTCAGCAACAAAATCCATTGCGATGAAGGACATCTCAGCCGAGAGCTACCCTATTTGTGGGCGCGCCACGGACATGGATGTGATGACGTGTAGGATCAAACGACAAAATTATGTGGAATGCGACGGCATTCAACTAACGCTCGTTAAGTACGATCCGAAGAAAGTGAAGAAGCTGGAAGACGCCGTGATACTGGGCACGGCAACTTGCCCGCCGATCCCCAGCGCCGGCGAACCCACCCAACTCACCCTCGCCTTCGGTTCATGCTCCCATCAGGAAAAATTCGCCGAGTCGCAACCGATCTGGAACGCCGTCGTGAAGGAAAAGCCCAACATCTTCCTTTTCATCGGGGACAACATCTACGCACCGAGCGGCGCGAGCGATTATCCAGACGACAAAGAGAAGGTCCGCACTATCTTTCGCAAGCTGTACGCGCAGAATCGGCAAATCCCCGAGTTGCAACCGCTCTTGCGTTCGGCCTATTGCTTCGGCCTGTGGGACGATCATGATTACGGCCCGAACAACTCCGACAGCACGTTCAAACATAAGGATGTCGCGCTGGAAGTCTTCCGCGAGTTCTTTCCCGGCACTTACGGCCTGCCGTGTGCGCCGGGTTGCTTCCAAAAAATCACGTGGGGTGATGTCGATGTTTTCATGCTCGACGACCGCAGCTTTCGCGATGGAAACTTTGATGGCGGTCGCAAAACGATGTTCGGTAAGGCGCAACTTGACTGGCTGAAGTCGGGCCTAAAAAACAGCAAGGCGAAGGTCAAGCTGATCGTCAACGGCAACCAGATGCTCAGCGACAAACACATTTACGAAAGCTGGGGTGGGTTGTTCCCGAAAGAATGCGGCGACTTCCTACGGTTCATTTGGGACAACAAAATTACCGGCACGATCTTTCTCGCTGGCGATCGACACTTTGCCGAATTGATCCGCAAGCCCGACCCCAAGGGCATCGGCCCCGACCTCTACGAACTTACGAGCAGCCCGCTGGCCAACGGCCATTTTGACCGCGGCGGCAAAGAGCCGAACGCCGAAAGGTTGGCCAAATACACCGACGGTGTGAATTTCGGGCTACTGAAGATCGACACGACGGTTACGCCGCTGGTGGTTGAAATGATGGTGAAGGATGTGGATGGGACGGCGGTGATCAGCGAGCGGGTGGTCGTGAAGTAAGTTGCGTAGCGGTCGGTTGAGCCCGCGGAATTGGCGCCCAATCCACCCCCGGAATTCCTTGCGAGGCCCCCTAAACTCCTCTACCATACTACTTTGTGAAAAAAGGCACGATCTCGCCCTTTGCGGGGCGTGCCGACCTCCGATTTCCGGCGGTTTGCCGCTGCCGGGGAAGGACCGACACCCGCATGGCTACTTTGCCCGACATTCAACCGACGCGGCTGGAACGCGAAGACGTCGGCGGCGATTTGTGGACGCTGAACTTCGGCCCGCAGCACCCGGCGACGCACACCACGCTGCGGCTGGTGCTCGAACTCGACGGTGAAAACGTGATGAGCTGTGTGCCGCACATCGGCTATCTGCACAGCGGTTTCGAAAAGCTGGGCGAGCATCTGAATTACAACCAATACGTGGTCGTGACCGACCGCATGAACTACATCAGCCCAATCTCGAACAACCTTGCATGGCACACGGCCTGCGAAAAGCTGTTCGGCATCGAACTCACGCCGCGCTGCAAAGTTATTCGCACCATTCTCGCCGAACTGGGTCGCATTCAGGATCACCTGCTCTGCCTCGGCACCGCAGGGCTCGACCTCGGCGCGTTTACGTCGTTTTTATATGCGTTTAATGAACGCGAGACCATCTACGACTTGCTCGAAGAGATTTGCGGCGCACGGTTTACCGTCAGCTACACGCGCGTGGGCGGGTTGATGTACGACATCACGCCCGAATGGCCGGCGCACGTGAAGGCATTCATCAAACACCTGCCAAAGCCGCTGGCCGATTTTGAGTCGTTGCTGACACGCAATCGCATTTTCGTCGAACGCACCAAGGGCATCGGCGTGATCAGCAAGGAAGACGCCATCTCCTGGAGTTGGACCGGCCCGTTGGCGCGCAGCGCGGGTGTGGTGCGCGACCTGCGTAAGGACGAACCTTATTGGTGTTATGCCGACAACTGGGACGGCAACGGCTCCAGTGCGGTGGACTTCAAAGTGCCCATCGCCCACGACGGTGATGTGTACGCACGCTATCTCGTACGGCTCGAAGAAATCCGCCAATCGATGCACATCATCATGCAGTTGGTGGACAACATTCCCGCCGGCCCCGTCAACGTATTGCCAAACGAAAAAGCCACGTTGCCCGACAAACGCGAAGTCTATTTCAGCATCGAAGGGTTGATTCACCACTTCGAGCAAATCATGACCAACCGTGGCTTCGAACCGCCCATCGGCGAAGCATACGGTGCCAACGAAACCGCCAACGGTGAGCTTGGATTCTATCTTGCGTCGGACGGTGAAAACGCGCCTTACCGTGCGCGATGCCGACCGCCAAGTTTCATTAACTACCAGTGCTTCGACAAGTTGGTCGTGGGCCATAGCATCAGCGATGTGGTGGCGGTACTGGGTAGCTTGAATGTCATTGCCGCCGAATTGGATCGTTAATACACCCTCGAAGAACGGTTGCATTAGCCAAGTTGACTCCGGAGACCGATCCCCATGGGTTGGAAAACACTCGATCGCAGAACAGCCAAGCATGACACCGAGGCCGATCCGGTTCTCAATGAGGCGGTGCGCGACAAGATTCGCTCGTTCTTCCCCCGCTACGAAACCAAGCGTGCCGTGTTGTTGCCGGCGCTGCATGTTGTGCAAGATGCGCTGGGCCACGTGAGCTACCAGGCCATGGCCGAAATCGCCGAAGTGCTGGAGATTCCGCCTAGCGCCGTGCTCGATACGCTGACGTTCTACACGCACTTTTGGGATCACGATAAGGGTAAGAAAGTGGCCGTCGTTTGCCGCAGCCTGTCGTGCCAATTGATGGGTGCCGATGCCGTCCTCGATGCGTGCAAGAATGAACTCGGCATCGACGAACACGGCACCACCGAAGACGGCAGCTTTAGCCTGGTGACCGAAGAGTGTTTGGCCGCGTGCGATCATGCACCGTGCATGCTGATCAATGAAAAGATGCACAAATGCGTGAAGCCCGAGCAGGTCGGCAAACTGTTGAAGGATGCGAAGAACGCAGAAATTGAGCCCGAGCGTTCCGATCTGTTCGACGGACCGGTCGCCAACGAATCACCGGCCCCCAGCGAAAAGAACAACGGCGACGACGATGTATTGGGCAAAACGTCGGACGTTGACGAGATGCGCGATTCGTAAATGCGGGTAGCACAACGGATCGACGGAGCCGTGCCCGTTTTTTCATAGCCGTGCCTGCATGGTCATAGCCGCGGCAGTTCTGTCAGAGCCGCGCCCGTCAGGAAGCGGTAACCGTCAGACCTAACTCGGCCCGTGAACACGCTAGAAAAACCAAGCTCGACAGCCTGAATAAACCGCAATGCCGGCCAAATCAGCACCATGACCAACTCGAACCCCGACATTCAGCTTGAGCCGAACAAACCGTCGGGGGATCCGCTGGAAGCCCAAGTATCCACCGTCGATTACGCACCGGTCGGCGCGACACTCGCGATGGAAACCGCCACCTGCTACGGCGAACGTCGTTGGTCGCGCGGGGAAGTGCTCGGCTGCTTCATCCTTACCGTCATCATGATACAGGTTTGCCTCGGCCCCAAGCTGCGCCTGTCGCAGTGGGAAGCCGACGCGAAGAGCAACGCCGGCATTGCCGAAGGCGTGGCCTGGCTGAACGGTCGATACGACATCACGCCGGCCAACGCCGACGAACTCGACCTACGCGACCCTGAACAACGTCAGCACGATACGGCGTACTTCGAAGACAGGGTCTACAACGTCTTCCCCCCGCTCGTGTCGATGCTGACCGTCGCGTTCTCACCGTTGCACAATTATTTGATCGACAAGACTGACTTCTGGTTGCCGCAGCCTTACGTCTATACATTTTTCTGGCCTTTGGTTATCGCGACATTTGTCGTTTTTTATTGTCAGCTGCGACAGCCCGTTTACGCCGCCGCCCTGACACTGGGCTTCATCGGCGGCACCGCCGTCTTGCCCAACTTGTACTTCTGCCGCAGCGGCTACCTCGGCCAAATGGATCACGTAATATCGCAGGTGGGCCTGCTGATCCTCGCCGCCGATGTGTTGGGCAAACAGCGAATCTGGCCCGCGCTGCTCGGGTTAATGATCGCCACATATAGCCGACAGCTCACGTCGCTATACGGCTTGGTGCTGTTGTTTGTCGCGGCACGACGCTACGGCGCTAAGGGCTTCTTGCTGACGGGGATCGGCCTCGCGTTCATCGCCACACCGTTGCTGTTTCTGAATTATCAAAAGTTCGGAAACCCGCTCGACTTTGGCTATGCCAATATCTACGTCGGCCGCGAAACGGAATTCATGGGCTCGCGCGTGGCCGAACACGGCGTGTTTTCGCCCGCCTTCATCGGCGACAACCTGTATTACATGCATGCCGCCCCACCGCTGATTGCCGAGGCATCGCTCACACAGCTGCGCTTCTCCGACGGCAACAACGTCGGCACCAGTCTGTGGATCACAACGCCGCTGGCACTGTGGCTGCTGCTGGGAGTTGGCGTTTGGTGGAAGCGCCCCGGCGCGCGACCGTTGATTCTCGGAACCTTGCCGATTCTGGTCGGGTTGGCCCTTTACCATTCGCCCGGCTATCTTCAGCACGGGTACAATCGCTTCGCGCTAGACTTCCTGCCGATTTGGCTGGTCGTCGCGGCCCCCGCCATGTTCGGCGGTAAGCGACAATGGCGCACGTGGTTCAGCCTGGCTTGTATCGCGTGGAGCCTGTTGTACTTTCAATCGATTACGCCCGACGCCCGCGTCGCACAACCCGACGCGCACGTCGCCTCGATTTCAGGAGCAGAACATGGCCAAGTTTGAGCCCGTGTTATCCAAAAACTTCGGCAAGGCCGACGCCCATAAACTCAGCGTCTATAAAAAAGGCGGCGGCTACGCGACGGCCGAAAAGGTCATCAAAGAGATGACCCCCGACGACATTGTCGAGCGCGTCAAAGAAAGCGGCTTGCGCGGACGTGGCGGTGCCGGTTTCCCCTGTGGCGTGAAGTGGACCTTCCTACCCGCCGATCGCGAAACGACTTACCTGTGCGTTAACGCCGACGAATCCGAACCGGGCACGTTCTGCAATCGCTTCCTGATGGAAAACGACCCGCATCAATTGCTCGAGGGTATTCTGATTGCCGGTCGCGCCACGCGCACGACGGTGGCATACATCTACATGCGCGTTGAGTTCCACGAGCAGTTTCACATTCTGCAAAAGGCACTCGACGAAGCCTACGACGCCGGTATGTTCGGAAACAACATCTTCGGCACCGACTTTTCGATGGAGTGTTACATCCATCGCGGCGCGGGTGCCTACGTCTGCGGTGAAGAAACCGGTTTGATCGAAAGCCTCGAAGGCAAGCGCGGGTGGCCGCGGATCAAGCCGCCCTTCCCGGCCATCGAAGGCGCCTTCTCTAAGCCGACGGTCGTGAACAACGTCGAAACGCTTTGCTGCTTGCCGCACATCTTCGAGCGCGGCGTCGAATGGTTTCAATCGCTCGGTACCGACAACTCCAAGGGACCGAAGCTTTATACCGTCAGCGGGCCGGTCAAGCGTCCCGGTTGCTACGAAGCGCCGCTGGGCATTACCTGTCGCGAGCTGATCTTTGGCGACGACTTCGGCCAAGGCATGCGCGACGGTCTTGGCGTGAAGGGCTGCATCCCCGGTGGTTTGAGCGTCGGCGTGTTGACCGAGGAAGAACTCGACTGCGTGCTCGACTTTGATGACGTACGAAAGTACGGCTTGCTTGGTTTGGGAACGGCCGGCGCGATTGTTATTCCCGATAACGCCGACATCCGCCAAGTGTTGATGAACGTCGCGCGGTTCTACTCGCACGAAAGCTGCGGCCAATGCACGCAATGCCGCGAAGGCACCAACTGGGCGTATAAGATCGCCTCACGCATCGCGCGGGGTGCCGGTCGGATTAGCGACCTCGACTTGATGGTCGATATCACGACCAACATGGGCATGATGCCCGGCCTGAGCATCTGCGGCCTGCCCGACGGTGCCGCCTTCCCGATGCGCACCATCGTGCAAAAGTTCCGGGCCGAGTTTGAAGAACACATTCGACAGCAACCGCCCGGTGCGGTCGAAGAAACGCTCCGCAAAACCAACGCGGCGATATACGAGTTGCCGATTTTGGGGCGAGTTTAAGCGGCGCAAGTTAGCCGCGCAATACCAAACTAATATCTCAATTTGAAGATAAGTTGCTAACGGGCGTAATCCGCCAAACGCTCGTCGATCGGCTGCCGTCGGACCTGCGTGCGCGACTCGAACATATTCGTTCGACGATGTAGATGAACAATACGCCAATACCCGCTAACGATTGATTTATAACCGCATTAACCCAGCCGGAAGCCCGCTCCAACGCGGCCGCCTCAATATCGCAAAATCGAAGAAGTCGTGCTACGCTGCCACGACAGTATCAGAGATAGCTAATTCAGGCTTCGCGATCCGCATCGCATTGGGAGTCTACCTTCGTCATGCTCGCATTCGACTTCGCCGCACTACTCACCACTGAGAACGCCATTGCGCTACTTACGCTAACGCTGATGGAAATCGTGCTCGGCATCGACAACATCGTATTCATCTCGGTCTTAACCGACCGACTTCCCGAGGGCGATCAGCCGAAGGCTCGCCGTACCGGGCTAATGCTCGCCATGGTCATGCGAATCTTGCTGCTGCTCGGCATCAGTTGGATCGCAAGCGCCAAGGCCGAGCTATTTAATGTGCTCGGCCATCCGATTTCCGCGCGCGATCTCATCATGCTTGCCGGCGGCTTGTTCCTCATCGCAAAGGCCACCAAAGAGATACATAAGAAAATCGAAGAGCCCGACGAAATGGAACAACTCAAAAAGACGCGCGGCACCATGTCGGCCGTTTTGATTCAAATCATTCTGATCGACCTGGTCTTCTCGCTCGACTCGGTCATTACCGCCGTCGGCATGGCCAAATCGATCATCGTCATGGTGTTGGCCGTCGCCATATCCATCGGCGTCATGCTGGCCGCCGCCGAATCGATCAGCGGCTTCGTCAATCGCAACCCGACGGTCAAAATGCTTGCCCTGTCGTTCCTAATTCTCATCGGCGTTATGCTCGTCGCCGATGGTTTGGGGCAACACATACCCAAGGGCTACATCTACTTCGCGATGGCGTTTTCGTTGGGCGTCGAGATGTTGAACATGCGCGTGCGGAAGGTGACGTCACAATCGACGAAGGGCTAGGCCGCACCTGGTTATGCTCGACGACCGACCATTCCATCTACTGCTTCAGCAAATAGCCGGACGGGTTAAACGTCATCATATATTTTTCGCGCGATCGATCGATGATGAAGTCGTCGCAAGTTCCCATGAATGTCCGAACAGCCTCCATCGGCCCTGGGCCGAAATCCGGATAAACCGGATGCCCGTTCACGTTCGTGTCTTCAACGATGCAATAGCACCCGGACGTGACCAACGGTCCGATGAGTCGCAACTCCTCAGACACGTGCGGCTCACGGTGATCGCTATCCAAAATCGCCATAACGCGTTTGCAATCGTGGTCTTGGATTAACTGCTTCAAACCTGAAATCGTTTCGGGTGCAGTCGAACTCTGATTCCAATACTCGACGCGCGGATGCTTCGGAAACGGCTTCGACTCGATGTCGATCGATACGATTCGACGAGCCACCCGCTCTTCGGCATCGGGCATCGATACCATGCAGTCGAGCAACATGGCCATGAACAAGGCCGATCCACCGCCGTACGTGCCAGTCTCGATGATGAGATCGGGCTTCGTTTCAAAGATAATTTCCTGATACACCCACATATCGAGCGGGCACTTTAGCGCGTCGTGCCCCATCCAACGTGTGTTCGACCACGTCTGGTGTGGATGCTCGTAAAAAACGCGATGGTAGGCGTCGACAATATCATCTGGTATGTGGGGGGCCGACATTTCTTTTTCTTTACCTTTTCTCACGGTCGAGTACACGGCGGCTTTCGACTCGATTTCGATTGCTCTTACCGTCCCAAGTTTTAGTGAATGCGATATGCCTACACGCAACGGCGCAGCGTCGGATCCGTCACGTCAATCGGGGCATCCGCCGAATAGCTCGCGCTTTTGTCGTCGCCCTTTTCGATCTCAGCCCGTACGCGCGGCAAACATTCGGGAAACTCCGCCTGCAAATACGCGATCAGCTTCTCGCGCACCTTGCAACGCAAATCCCAACAACTGGGCGAATCGCCCGCGCTCACCAACGCGCGTAATTCAATCGTCGTCGGCCCGGCGTTGGTGACCTGCAACACGCATACGCGCCCGTCGAATTCCTCGCAAGCCTCGGCAATCTTTTTCAACTCGTCGCGCACGCGGTCCACCGGCAAGCGATAATCGGCGTGAATAAACACGCTGCCGATCAGATCGGCCGTTTTGCGCGTCCAATTCTGAAAAGGCTTCTCGATGAAGTCGTTCAACGGCACGACGAGGCGACGCTCGTCCCAAATCTTCACCACCACATACGTCGAGCGGATTTCTTCGATCCAGCCCCACTCACCCTCGATCACGACGGCATCATCGATGCGGATCGGCTGCGTCAGCGCGAGTTGCACGCCGGCAATCAGGTTGGCGATCGTCGCTCTTGCCGCCAAGCCGATGATCACCCCCGCAATCCCCGCCGAGGCCAACAAGCTCTCCCCAAACTGCCGTACGCGCGGAAACGTCATCAACACCGCCGCGATGCCAACCGAACCGACGATGATCATCAACGTGCGCGATAGCACGCGCGTTTGGGTATGAATCTGCCGCGCCTTGAGATTGTCGCGCACGTTGATCGGATGGCGCGTCAGAATCATGTCGTCGATCACGCCGAGAGCGCGAATCGCCAGCCATGTGATCGACAGGATCAACGCAATCGTCGTGACTTGCCGCACGTAGCCTAAGGTTGGCTCAACCAACCCCGTCGTCGGCACCAGCCAATGCGCGACCAACACCACCATCACCGCGCGAGCCGCCCGGCGCGTGTTCTTCACGAGCAACGCATCGACGTCCGTCTTGGTCTTTTCCGACAATCGTCGCGCGATCGAATACAGCAGCGCGTGCAGAACCATCGCGCCCAAAATGCCGCCGATCAGCAACACGAACGGCTCCAACCAATCGGGCGTAACCAGCTTGATTTGGTCCCACAAGTCGGTAAGTGCGATCAACATAGCGCTATCGTGTAACGCAATCGGGCATTTGTCTATGATTTGTAACAGTGTCATCACTGCACGTGCAGCGGGATGCTGCGGTAAGTGTTCGCAATCGATCGTTGGAACAGCCGCACGCCATCAGCAGCGGTACCAAGTCATTATCAAAAAAAATCGTCCGGCCATGGCAACATGACCGGACGATTTGATTGCATATTCAATATTGCTGAACAACTCCGTTATTCAGCTTTTTCACTCCCACCATACCGACCGCCCTCGCCCGGTGCAGGGGCCGCCTTCGGCTTAAACGGTCGCGGCCAGAAGCTGTAGGTTTCTTTGACTTCTTCCGCACCCTCGCGCGGTCGGATGTGTGCGAAGAAGCTTTCCTGAGCTTTGTCGTAAACGATTTCGCCGTTGACGATCGTCCATTGCACTTGCGTGAAGAAATCGAGCAACGGTCCATCGGTGATCGCAAAGTCGGCGTCTTTACCGACTTCGATTGAACCGACGCGGTCGTCAATGCCCAACGCACGCGCCGCCGCCAGCGTGACGGATTCTATCGCCGCCGGTTCGGGCAAACCGCCGCGCACCGCGTATGCCGCTTCCATCGCGAGGTGTTGCATATCGCGACCGCCCAAACCGACGAGGCTAATGCCCGACGACGACGGCGTAACCGCAACGTCGACACCATGCTGATAAAGGATGGCGGCGTTTTCGATGTTGTTGCCGCTTTCCTGCACGAGATACGGATTGGCACCGACTTGGCGGCGCGGCGAAACGATGACTTTCACACCCGCGCGACCCAAACGATCCGCCACGATCCAACCTTCGGACGCGCCGCGAATCACCAGATCGAAACCGTACTGCGTGGCCAGATCGGCCAGTTCGATGAGCTGCGTCTTTTCTTCCGCATAGACGAGGGCCGCAGCTTCCTTCTTCAGCAACTTGTAGGCAGCTTGGTTTTCCTTGGCGACCGATTGGTCGGGCTTCTCGGCGTCTTCATCGCCTTCGGCCTTGTCCTTCTCGTATTGTTCGACATCGCGGAGATACTGACGCACCTTCTCGAGCGATTCGCGAAACTCGCGCTGCTCGGCGGTGCGGCCGTAGCGAATGGACACAAACAAGTCGTTGCGTAGCGGCAAGTTTTCCACAACACCATATGACGCCTTGGCCGCGCTGGTGCGTGACGAGACCGTCGTAATGCCGGCGGTGTTTGCCAAGCGCAACGTGGTGCTGAAAACGTTGGTCGTGTTTTCGGCCGGCTCGCGCCCGACGATGCCGCGCGCTTCGCACGCCACGAGGCCGGGGTAAATGTGCATGCCCGATACATCGAGCACTTCGGCGTCTTCCGGCACATCCACCTGCGAACCGATCGCTTCGATCACGCCGTCCTTACACAAAATCGTCACGTGGCGTAGATCGGCCCCCGAGACGGTATGCACGATGCCGCCGGTGATGGCGAGATAGTCCGGCCCTTTATCTTCGGGCTCGGATGCGGGTTGGCTATCCGCTTCGTCGGCTGGCTGGCTGGCAGGTTGGCTGGATGGTTGCGACGACGGCTGGCTGGTCGGCTGACTCGTCGATTCATCGCCCTTGCCCTTCTTGCCTTTGCGACCGCGCTTTCCGCGACGCTTTTTCCGTTCCTTCTTTTCCGGCTTGTCGGGTTGCGTCGTTACAACTTCATCGTCATTCGTCAGGTCGGTCGTCGGCGCGGCCTGTACCGCAATCCCGCTCGCCAACATGGCGAAGATCAACCCGGCGATGAAATATGTCAGCAGGTGTTTCATGTGCCTACCGTTTGTCCTTTTCCTCTGCGGCGCGATCGAACACGACCTTGCCACCGACCACCACCATCTGCACCTTGGCAAACGGGTCGAGCGGATCGCCATCGAGCAATACCACGTCGGCAGCTTTTTCTTTTTCCAACGAGCCGTACTGCTTTTCGAGGCCCAGATACTGCGCCGGTACCAACGTGAGCGCTTTCAATGCGTCTTCGCGTTTCAACCCGGCACGGGTGAGTAGCGCGACGCGCTCGCGAATCAGTTCGTGCTCGCGCACGTTATCGTCCAGCGGATAGAAGCCGACCGTGCAACCTTCTTCAATTAGTTCGCGTGCTAGGTTGTACGGATTCACCGTCAACGGCATTTGCGGGAGCAACGGCTTGAGCATGACCGTCGCATCCGCGCCGCCGATTAAGTCATGTTCGATGATATTGTGTAAGTCGTCGTAACCGCGCGAGGCAAAGGCGTAGCGCTGTGCAAACTCAAAGCCGTCGATGGCTTCGACGAAATGCAAGACGTCCGAAGCGCGAGCAAACTCGACCAGCGCGACAATGCCCTCTTCTTTTTTAAGAAGCTTGACGGGCGCCTTGAGTTCATCCTTGATCTCAAACTTCTTTTCTTCCTTCTTCTCTTCTTTTTTCTCGCTCGGCTTGCTGGCGGGTTGCGACGTCGGTTTCTTGTCTTTCCCGTCGCCTTTTTCTTTGCCGCCTTTGTCGGCCGGCTTCTTTTGGTCTTTCTTCTCTTCTTTGGGCTTAGATGCGGCTTCTTTTTTCTTCTCTTCGGCTTCCTTCTCTGCCTTTTCCTTGGCTTCTTTTTCAGCCTTGATGGCCTTGTCGGCTTCTTTCAATACGCCGCGCAGCGCATCTTTCTCATTCGGCGGTCGGCCAAACGTGATGCGCACCAACCCTTCGTCGCGCACACCCTCACTGGCCTTAGAACCGTGCGTCGGCACGACCAACGCCTGACCGGGCAGGCCGCTACCATTGGGCAGCACGCCCAACAGCGTGTATCCGGCCTTCAATAAGTCGTGATAGGTTTCATCCTCCGGCGGTTCGAACTCGTCTTTCACGAGAAAGTTCGACTTGTTTCCGCGGTTGTTCGGCAACTGTTGGCCGATCATCGTGCGCGGATTGATCATGCCGGGCATCGCCGTCAGTTTGGTTGCATCGATCACGATGCTATCCGACGGGTAGTCGACGTTTTTGCCGACCGCCTCGATCTTGCCGTCCACGATCACGATGCTCGCGTCGTCGATCTCTTCGCCGCCGACCGTCACCGCCTTCTTGGTCTTGATCACGGTATAACGATCGCCCGCCGCCTGCACTGTCGTCGTCAACACCAAGGTCGAGACGATAAGAGCAGCAACGAGCGCCGTGCGCGCCGCCGTTAGACGTTTTGCAACCTGTCCGAGATAGATGCTATTCATCGGGTTCGGCGTTTAACCTCCACGTCGTAGGCGATGCGGCCATCGACGAATGTCTTTTTGCAAACGGAGCGCGGATCGATCGGGCTGCCGGTCCACAGACCGAAGTCCGCATCCTTACCCGCTTCCAGCGAGCCCACGCGATCGATGATTCCCAACGACTCGGCCGGGATGCGCGTGATACCTTTAATCGCCGCGTAGTGATCGTTCCAACCGTACCAACAAGCCATCGTCGCCTGATACGGCAAATCTTCCTGCGGAATCACGGGCGCATCGGTGTTGATGCCCAGCCGCTTGATGCCCTGCTCGGCGAAGCGAGCGGCGCAACCGTTGATCGTGCGATCGCGCCTGTCGAAGTGAAACACGCGTGGGCCGACGATGGCGTACATGTCGCGTTCTTTGATGAGCGACGCCAACTTGTACGAATCGAAGGTCGAGTGATCGGTCACCACATCGAGGCCGAAGTGGTCGCGCAACATCGTGATCGTGGTCATATAGACCTGATAAATTTGCGTGTGTACCGATACCGGAAACTGCCCGTCGAATAGATCGCGGAAGTCGCTCCACACGATATCGAAGGTCGGCGGCTCGGGAATTTCACCCTTCTGATATGCCGTCCAACCGTCGTGATATAGCTTGGCCTTTTCGAGTGTTTGCCGCAGGTTCCAATTCATGAATCGGCGCCCCACGCGATACCAATAGCGCTCGGGGTTACCCGCTTGAGCGATCTTGAGCGAGCCCGGCGCTTTGATAACCATTTCTTCGGTACTGTTGCCAAACGTCTTGGTCGTCGTGCCGAAGCCGGACATGTTGTTACCCGAGCCGGGGATCAACAACACACTCGTGACACCACCGGAGAGGCAGTTTTCCAGATTCTCGTTCCGCGGCGTGACGACATCGACCGTTCGCAGGCCCGGATTGGTGAGATACACGCCGTCGTTCAAATCAAACAGCGAACCGGCGATATGGTTATGGCAATCCACCAGGCCCGGCAGAATCCAACCATCGCCGTGATCGATCACGTCGAAGCCTTCGGGGATGTCGACTTTGCTTTGCTTGCCGACGGCAACGATTTTGCCATCCGCAATGAGCATCACGCCGTTGTTGATGACCGTATCATCGACATCCATCGTGATGATCTTCGCGGCTTTGATCGCCACCTTCGGTCGCGCAACCGCGTCACCATCCGCCGGCACCGACGCCTGCGCGAAGGCCGTCAGCATCAACGACGCCATCAACATCCCTGCAACCCACGATCGCCGAACGAATGCGTTCATCGAGCGACCTCCTCACCATTAATAAAGACGCGCTTCAGTGCCGTGCCCGGCATCAACGGCGGACCGTCGAAGATCAACAGATCGCCACGGCAACCGCGCTTCAGCGTTCCCACATAATCATCCATCTTCAATATCGACGCGGCATTGCCCGTCAGCGCTTGCAACGCCGCCGTCGGATCCATGCCGTAACGCGTGTCGTACATCGCACGCAGCGGCAAATGACGCGCGCCGTCTTCGGCATTGCTTTGATAGGCAACGTCGATACCCGCCGCCGTTAGTTCGGCAGCTTCGTAGTACTCGCGTTTGTCGACTTCCAACACCGGCGCCGTGTGCAGAATAACGCCCACGTCATGCTTCGCGAGCGTGTCTTTGATCTTGTGCGCCTCGTTGGCATTGATCAGCACGAACGGCACCTTGTATTCATTCTTAAGCACCGGCAGCACCGCTTCGATCGCCTTGTCGTCATCGATGTCGAGCGTCATGGCGATATCGCCCGCGAGCAATTCGCGATATGGCTCCAGCGATTCATCTTTGGGCGGCGCCTGTGGGCCTTCGGTGTCCTTCGACTTACGGCGACGTTTGATCTTGATCGTCGGCACGGCACGTTCGGTGCGCGTCGCTTCCATCTCGAGGCTAAAACGCCCGACGATGAAGTTCCCGATGATGTGATCTTCCTTATCGACCGTCGCTTCGACGGTCGGCTTGCCCATCGGCCCTTCGACATCGAGCGTGATGTTGAGCTGCTTATCTTTGTACGTGCCGCTGACGGGAATTTCTTCGCCGCCGCCAAAGAACGTGGCGAAGCTGCCTTCAACTTTGCCGTCTTCGTGTTTGAGCTTCGCCGTAAACTTCTGCGGTTCGGGCAACGGCGAGCCGGAGACTTCGCCTTCCCACGTGCCGGTGATGTCATCGGCCTTGGGCTTCTCAACGACGACGTTGTCTTTTTTCTCTTCTTTTTCGGCGTCGGCCTTTTTCTTTTCGTCGTCGTCTTTCGACTGATATTCGGCGAGATCCTTGGCGTACTTCTTCCACGCCTCGTCGTATGCCTTTGCTTTCTTCAGTTGGCCTTTGAGTCGTTCGACCGCGTCTTTCGGTTTCTGACCGCGCAACGGGAAGTAGATGCCCGCCGTTTCGCGCACGATCAATTCGTCGGGCGTATCACCCGCCGTGTGTACAGCCGTAAGTCGCGCACCGCCATTGCCCGCGCGATAGGCACGCGTCATGACCGTCGTCACGCCAGCTTCGGCCACGCGTGCAAACTCAGGACCGGCGTCATACAAAATGCTGCCGAGCGACACATCGGTCCCGGCACCAACCTGTTCACCTTCCAGACCAAGATGGCCATGTGCGTCGATAAAACCCGGCGTCAGATACGCATCGCTGCCTGCATCAATAACCTGTGCAAACGGCCCCGCCGCTGCCGTCATACCGGCGCTAACGACCTTGCCATCTTCAACGTACACAGCACCCGGCGAGACCCAACGATCGCCCATCCACACGTGGCCCGCTTTCACCAGCAAGCCGCCGCGCGTTTCTTTGCGCTGGCCAAACACCTGCGTGCCGCCGACGAAAACTTCGCGAACCCGCGCCGTCGGTGAAAGGGGCTTGTCGCCAAGAATCACAAAGTCGGCATCGTGCCCCTTCGTCAGCGAACCTACGCGTTCGGCCACGCCCAAGATGCGTGCGGCGTCCGACGTAATCGCGGCCAACGCCTTGCGTTCGCTCAACCCGGCGTCACGCAACGCACCCAGATAGAACAGCAAGTCGCGATGCGGCGCATCCTGGGGTGGCGCGATGGCCAACGGCACGTCGTGCAACGCTTCCGGAATCGTTAGTGCTTCGGGCAGCGCGTCTTCGTTGCCGCCCAAGTTTTCGAACAAGCGATACGGGTTACTCGGAAACTGAAAGATCACGGGCACGCGATACTCGGCGATCAGGTCCGCTTTGCGAAACGCTTCGCGACCGCCGACCAATACGGCGGCGTGCTTTTGATCGTCGGCAAAGGCGATGCCCTGTTCGATGTCGATATCGCGATCCGCAACGAGGCGCAGCGGCACTTTGCGTTGCAGCAGCGCCGCCAGTTCGGCATGCACAGCCTCGCGTTCGTCGTCTTGTGGCAGCGCTTGCTTGGCCCAATCAAACATATCGCGCAATTCGAGAATCTGCCCCATGCGCGAGTTCGGTCGCTGTACGTCCGATGGCTTGATGTCGTTATCCGACGACGGCGGCACCAACCAGTTTTGCTTATTTGGCGGATCGAAGGCGCGCTCGCCGAGATTGACTGTCAAATCGATCGCGTCACGCAACACGCATTCGGTGCGCGGTCCGGCCAGTTTCACCACGCCGCCCTGGCCGCTAATAAGCCGATGCTCGCCCGGACTCAGGTATGCCGTCGTCACGCCACCAGCCAACACATTGGTGTAATCCGCAAAGCTGTTGTACGCATCGACAGCGCGATACTGCGGGCCGACCGTCTCTTCGCCGCGTTGGTTCGGCACCAAATGCGAATGGGCCAACACGAACGCCGGCACGATCACATCGTCGCTTCGGTCGATCACATCGATAAACGGCGGCAGCTTCAGGTCGCTACCGACCGCAACAACCTTGCCGTCTTGAATCAGCATCGTCGCGTTATCGATATACCACGCATCGCCCGCCGCCATTGTGTAGATGCGGCCCGCGCGAATCGCGTAGCTATCGGCGGCCTCGGCCCGCGCGATCGACCCCATCGTCGCCAGCAGCGCGACAAACGTATAAATCATGTTTGCAATCGTTCGTCGTCTCATGGCGTCTTACTGATCCGTCTTGGGTTCTTGGTACTCGCCCTTGTGGACTTCCGTGTGACCTTCTTCAACCGGCTCGCTGACCGGAGCCGTGCTCGGTCCAAGCTCGTCTTCCGGCGCGGCGAACAGACGATTCAATCGAATATCTTCCGCCTTGTCGTAAACCTTTTCGCCCTGCACGAAGCCGAGTTCGACCCACGTCGTCATATCCAACGGGTCGCCGCTAAGCACGAGCACGTTGGCGTCTTTGCCTTTTTCCAGCGAGCCCAGGCGATCGCCCAGTCCCAGCATTTCAGCCGGCCAGAGCGTGATCGACTTGAGCGCGTGATCGCGCGAGACACCTTCGCGTACGCAGCGTGCCGCCTGATACCACAGATACCGTTCGCCCAGCGTGCTACCCCATTGGCGCTGCAAGGCAAACTTCAAACCGGCGTCGTCGATCACCTTAGGTACGAAGGTTTCTTCCTCTTCGCCCGTCAACGCGTCGGCTTCGGTATGTACCAAGTTGCCATCGAGCACGACCGGTCGCCCGGCTTCTTTCAACGCATCGATGGCCTTGAATGTTTCGCTACCGAGCACCAACACACTCTGTTCGAGAAAGCCAAATTGCTTCGCCGTTCGAATGGCCGCGGGCACATCCATCGCCGCGCCGCAGTAGATGAAGTTTCGCAACTTGCCCTGACTGAGCATAAGCAGGTTGCGGTTCTTATCCGGAATATCCTTGGGCTCGATCAGTTCCTTGCCCTTTTCGCGGGCTTCGTCAGGCGGAACCGACAAGTCTTTTTCATCTTCGCGCAACTTGTCTTCGTATTTCTTTTCTGCGAGTTGGCCCATCTCTTCGTCGAGCTTGCGAAACGCTTCGCGAAACTCGGCCATCTGCCGCATGCGGTCGTAGCCGGTCTTCGGCGTCACGCTCAACTTCATCGCCACATCCGGTGCCGTCGTCATTTGCTCGGGCGTTAGTCCGATCGGATGCACGACGCGCGTCATGCCGTCGATGATCGTGTTGTTGCCCGGGCTAACGTGAATCGACAACACGCCGTCGCGCAGCGAATCTTCGAAGAACAACTGCGACGGATCGATCGCGTCGTACACATTCAAAAACGGCGTCACGCCCGGCGATTCGTTCGGCACGTCCAGACCGCGCCACGTATGCGCGTCGATCATGCCGGGGAAGATCACCTTGCCTTCGCAGTCGATCACTTTCGCATCGAAAGGTGCGTCGACACTTTCGCCGACGGCTTCGATGCGACCGTTCTTGATCAACACGCTGCCCTTTTCGATCGGCTCACCGTTAACCGGAATGATCTTGCCGTTTTCCAGCACCACGGTTTGGGCCTGCGCCACCGATGCGAAGGCGACAATGGCCGCGCTCAACATCAGCGTCATGGTTGCAAAATGATGCAAACGTCGTTGGTTCATCATGCCTATGCTCACTTATCGATTTGCCCGCTAACCAGCGTGCCGCCGGCAAAGACCAAATTCACTTTACTGGTTGCTTCAAACGGTTCGCCCGACCACACCACCAAGTCGGCGCCGCGCCCGGCGGCCAGCGTGCCGGCCTGACCGTCAATTCCCAAGATTTGTGCGGGCGTCGTCGTCGTTGCCGCCAACACTTCTTTTCGCGTTAACCCGCAACGTCGGGCGTACGCGCCCATGCGACCGAGGCCGCCTTCACCCTGCAATTCGCAGGCGCTCAGTGCCATGGTCAAACCCGCGTCGAGCAGTTCGCGCGGCGCGCTGAGCCGAAAGCGACCGGCTTCACCCGCTTGCGCGCGCCATCCGGACGGATAATCGAAAATCGGGCCGTAAATCACCGGCACGTTCGCGGCTTTCAACTCGTCGATGCAGCGATACGCCTCGGTGCCTTCTTCCAACACAAACGTCAGATTGAATTCGCGCGCGACGCGCAGCGCTGTGAGAATATCGTTTTGAGCCCGCGCCTGAATGCGCAACGGCTTCTCGCCTTTCACCACGTCGATCAGAATCGGTAGCGACTCGGCCGACGGCGAACCTTCGCCGCTAGTGCCGGGCGTTTCACCGCGGTTCACCATCTGTGCGTCGTGAAACGCCTTGCGCAACACCCACGTCAAACCCATGCGCGTGGTCGGTCGGCGCGTGAGGAACGACGTGCCGCTGAAGCGCGACGGCGTGCGATTGAAGCTGGCCTTCACGATCGGTTCGCGCCCGATCGTCGCCTTAATCGACGACGCCGGATCGATGATGCGATGCGCGCGCGGCCCCGCCGTGCGAACGATCGCGCCCTGACCGCCGATGACGCTCGCGGCATCGGGCGAGATATACACCATCGTGACGCCTTGCGCCGCCAAGTTAGCAAAACCAGGGTCATGCAGATCGACCGTGTCGAGAGCGCGCGTTTCGGGCACGACCTCGCTGCGATGTTCCGCATCGTGAAAACCCAATCGATACCCGACAGTCGCGGCAGCATCGATGAGACCGGCTGTGATCGTGGCCTCTGGCATATCGACGACGCGTACGTCATCGATGGCCGGTAGCGATTCGCCCACGGCGTCGATCTTGCCGTCGCGAATCATGATCGCGCCGGGTTCAAACACTTCGTCGGGCGAGACGTAAACCTTGCCGACCTTCAACAGCGTCGGCCCCGACTCGTCGGCAAGCGTTACCGTTGCAAAGACCAGCGGCAAACACCACACCATCAGCAACAATCGACGCATCATGATTCTCCGCCCTCCTTGCTGCCGTCGTGCGACGCCAATGCTTCGCTCACGTGCACCCGTTCGCCACCAATGAAGACCGCCCCGATGCGCGAACGCAAATCGAGCGGATCGCCGCTGTACAAAATGAAATCCGCATCCTTGCCGGGCGTTAAAGAACCGACGCGTTTTGCAACGCCCGCGATCTCCGCGGGCACCGTCGTCAGTGATGCGGCAACTGCCGAACGCGGCGCACCCTGCTTCATCACCATCGCCGCACCAACGCGCAGCAACGCCGATTGATAGCGCGGGGCGCTACTCGTCAACGCAAACGGAATATCGTTCGTTGCAAGAATATTAGGATTGCGCGTGTACCGGCGCGGATCGCTAAATTCGTAGGTACCCAACACGATGGGTTGGCCGAGCAACTTGGCATCATCCAACCGTTCGGCGGCTTGATTGGCATATAGCGCGACGCATTTCACGCCTTGCTCTTCGGCGAATTGCGCCAACGTGCTGACACCCTCGGGTGTCGCGACCTCGACCAACGCGTGCGATTCGCCGCGTGCCCAACGGGCAAACGCCGACTTGTCGCTTTTATTCTTCTCAGCGGCCGCGATCATCTGACGCAAGTTGTAAAGACCGCCCGTCAAGCTGGTGGGCGTGCGCCGCAGGTTAAACGCTTCGCGCGTCAGCGACAGCTTCAACGGCCCTTCACCCAACATGCGTTCTTTGCTCGGCCCGCCCGTTTTAACGACGACCGTGCGACCGCCAATCAAATGCGTCGATGCCGGCGCGATGATGACCGTCGTAATACCGGCTGCGGCGGCCTCTTTGAAATCGTGATGGTCAGGATCGAAAAGTTCTTTGGTTGCCGCTTGAGGCTGAACCGAATCGGCTTGTTCAAAATTGCGACCATTCGTGCCGAGCATCGTGTGTACATCGACCAAACCCGGGCCGATCATCTGATCGCTGCGATCCACCACGGCCACACCGTTCGGCACGCTCACGTCTTGGCCGATCGCACCGATCTTGCCGTCGATTACCAACAGCGTGATATCTTTTTCAATCGAACCATCCGGCTTAAGGTAGCCCGCCGCTTTGATGGCGTAGCTATCACCGGCAAGCGCGACCGTGGCCGTTAACAACAGCGCGACCGTGAAGACCGTTCGCTTATGCATCACTGGCCTCCTTCGCGCGAATACACTTCGACACCATCGACGAATACCTTCTCAACCACGCTGTCCGGTGCCAGCGGATGACCGCTCCACAGAACGACGTCGGCCTTTTTCCCCTTTTCGAGACTGCCGATCTCGTCGGCCATCTTGCAACTGCGTGCGGCTTCAATCGTGATCGCTCGAATAGCGGCGTCTTCGCTCAGCCCGCCGCTCACGGCCAGTGCCGCGTTTTGCGTGAGATACTGAGCGCCCACGCCATTACCTTGGCGACCGCTGGACAGCGCTAATGGCGAAACGTCGGCATGCTCCACAGCGGCGGCACTTTGCAAATTCAAATCTCGCGAGTGGCTGCGATCGTTGCCGCCCGCCGAACCGATCACCTGACCGACGATCACGCCGACCTTCGCATCGGCAACGTTTTCAGCAACAGGTGCCAAGCCCGAAGCGCCGACCACCGTCGCATCCAAGTAATAAGTATCGATGAGTTTTAGAACGTGCAGCACATCACCGGGGCGATGCACTTCAAATCGAATGGGGAGTTCGCGTTTGATGACCCGCATCAGCACTTCCGACACCGGATCGTAAGCGGGCTTTTCCGGCTTCTTAAGTTTGTCGTCGTCTTTCTTGTCGCCGTCTTTTTTATCTTTGGCGTCGTCTTTCTTTTCTTTGGGTTCGTCGGATGCCCAATCGGGGTCGGCCCACGGGTCGTACTCGACGTGTTCGTTTCCGATGTCGTCACCGGGAACGTGGCCCTCTTCTTTCTTCTCACCGAGCGACTGCAACCATTCGACGAACTCGTCTTCGGTGATCTCGTCGCAACAGCGAATACCGACGCACGTATGACCGTGATGGTCGTGCTCGTGATCGTGTTCGGGATGCCGACCGCGCCCGCGTCGTCCGCGACCGCGCCGCCCCTTGGCTTTCTTCTCTGCCTTCTTTTCTTTTTCTTTGTCGTCGTCTTTGGTGAGTTTGACGGTCTTCCCGTCTTTGAGAGCTTTCTTATAGTCTTCCAGCTTCTCGTCGTACTCGTCGAGCGCGTCGCGATACGCAGCGGCAGTTTCCAACAATTCGCGTAACGCTTTCAATTCTGCCAATCGCGACACCGGCCCTTTGGTGCCCAAGCCAACCTGCGCGACGAGGCAAACATCATCCGTTACGCTGCCGGTCAGATCGTTGAGATCCTTCAACCGCACAAACGCAGCCGTGCCGGAAAAACCGCCAAACGCCGGCGGCGTGACGCAAATGCCTGTCACGCCCATGCGCAGCGCATCGGCAAAGGCATCCGTATCGTAAATATTGAGTGCGTCCGTCGCGCGCGACGTCGCAATGGGCGCGATTGGACCACCGGGGTTGAGCCCCAACGTCGACCACGAATCGATCAGGCCTGCGGTAACGTATTTGCCTTCGGCTTCGATCAGATTGAGACCCGGCATCGGCGGCACGGCTTGCCCGCTCGATTCGCGCACGTCGGCAATTTTGCCGCCGCGCATGATGACGACACCATTCTCAATCGTTCCTGCATCCGACGACGTTAGAACCGTGGCACCACGAATGGCAGTAATACCGCCACCTTGTGCCAAAACGCTCGCAGTGGAAGCCAACAGCACCCACCCGAGAATTACGCGACAAATCACACGCATGGTCAGCGCATCCCGTCCAATAAGACTGCAATAACAAGAATACTTCAGCTTTCCCCATCTTCTGAGAGGCGGGCGATTCACTGGGTGAACCGGACTTTGAGTATAACGGCTAACGGTTTCGGTCATGCCATCCTCACGCGCGATTCCCAAAATATTGTCGGTTTAACGCCGTCGGCGGCTTAGTAGCGATCGAATGATTGCCTCAGATCATGATGCGCTTTACCTAACCAGCGAATCACAGCGCAGGCCGCACAGTTCACTCCGATAATCCGTCAGTCACGTCCGGTAGCAAAACCGCCGCCCGGCATCGGAGCGCATCAAATCGTAAATATAGAACACACACGAACGAACGGGCACGAATAACCGCTGGGGGGATTCCACGTTTATGGCCTCAATCGCTGTCACCGCACACCCATTAGCCGAAGTTCTGCAACGAGAGGTGGTCCGCTATGTCGAAACAGCTAAACCGTTTCGACAACTGCGCTCCACCATGAACCGCAGAGGAACCAAGCGCCACGATCGTGAATGCCCGATATTTGTCGCCGCCTTGGCCCACGAAGCCACAAAAGACCGCGCGGCAACGTTGCGCAACATCTCGCGCGACGGTCTCGGCTTCCACTGCGACGCCGGGTTGAAGCCCGGCAGCCTCATTAGTGTGAAGCTGTTCTGGTCCGACCCGCATAGCCACCGAATACCCGCGCGGGTGAAACACTGTGAAATCGAGCAGGAAGGCTTCTTCGTGGGGGCCGAGTTCGTGATCACAGACGCCGAGGCGTGCAAGCTGATCGAACGGCACCACGCCCGCTGGTACGGCTAATTCGGCAGCTCTAGCCTCTTCCGATATAAAGCCCGCAATTATCCATCATTTGCTCGATTCTCAAGGCGCGACCGATCTCGGCGCGCCATGTTCCATTTTCCCCCACCCCTTGCCCCCAACGCTCCGCCTCTTTGCATGTAAGCGGACTCCCCGGGCACGGTTTGGTTATCCCCCCTTTGACTTGAATATCACCCGCGCCGCCTGCATAAGATTGACGTCGCCAACCGGCGGCATGACCCTGATATGGGGTTCACACACGAATTGCGGGCAACGACAGCACGGGGATTTCCATGATCAAAGGCGCGAGATTTTGCGTTGCGCTCGGGGGCTTGGCACTTATTGCGGCCGCGACATCGCTGTTTGCACAAGCCGATTCAGCCACGCTCAAGCTGAAGGCTGGTACCGTTGACGTTGCGCGCGGCGATGTCGACTCGCCGCATGTGGTCATCAAACTCGCGCGACCGCTTTCACATCGCGAGCGTCGTCTTCTCATCGACGCGGGCGTTACGCTCGACGCGTACATACCCGACAACGCCTATCTTGCGAACATTACGAACGCCGACCTTAACGCACTAAGTCAGATGTCTTTCATCACTGGCATCGGCGACTGGCAGCCGGATTGGAAGCTCGCACCGTCATTAACCGATGCGGAGCGCTTCACCACCGACAAACGCAAAGCCCTCGCGCGTGACGGCAAGCATCGCCTGATCGTGCATGCACACCGCGGCGCGGATGACGCAGCCTTAGTAGAACAGCTCACGACCCTCGGCGTTAACGTACTCGAACGATCGCGCGGCTATCACGGCTCACAGCTGCTCGTCGATGTCGATACCACGCAAGTCAAAGCTCTCAAGACCATCAGCTCGATTCGCTACGTCGAAACCGCTCCGGAAGCAACGCCACGCAACAGCAGCACCAATTGGATTTCGCAAAGCAACATCCCCGACATGACACCCCTTTGGGATCAGGGCTTGCATGGCGAAAATCAAACGGTCGGCTTGATCGATTGGGACATGGACGAATTTCATTGCAGCTTTCGCGCGTCCGCACCGATCGGACCGCTGCACCGCAAGATCCAGGCGTACTTCGGTTTGGGCCAGAGCGCGTTGTTCGGTTACCACGGTACGCACACGGCCAGTGTGTTAACGGGCAATCCGCTCGATGAAACAGCCAGCCCAGATCTGACCGGCATTGCGTATGAAAGTCGTTTGGTGTTCCAAGATCAGGCGGCCATCATTACCGAAACCAACTTGGCCGAACGCTTGCTTATCGCGCAAAGCGAAGGTGCGTTCGTGCACAGCAACTCATGGGGTAGCACGTTCGACACGAGCTACAACGCATGGGCGGCGGATATCGACGCCTTTAGCTTCGAGAACGAAGACAACCTCGTTATCTTCGCCATCATCAACGGCAACGCGTTATCGAGCTTGCTGTCGCCGGAAAACGCTAAGAACTGCTTAGCCGTCGGCGCTGCCGGCGACGCGGGCGACCAAGGCAACCCCGGTAGCGGTGCCAGTGGTCCCACCGACGACGGTCGTCAAAAACCGGAAGTTTGGGCCACGGGCTGCCAATCGCGCGCGGCCAATGTTGGAACGAATTGCGATGTGATTCAGCGCAGCTGCGCTACGTCATGGGCGGCCCCCGCCGTTGCGGGCTTGGCCACGCTGACGCGACAGTATTTCACGGACGGCTTTTATCCGAGCGGAATAGCAGATGCTGCCGACGCTTTTACGCCGACCGGCGCGCTGTTGAAGGCTGTTTTAGTTAATAGCGCCGTCGATATGACGGGCATCGAAGGTTATTACGGCTCGCGCGAAGGCTACGGCCGAGTACTGCTCGACGACGCGTTGTATTTCGATGGCGATGCGCGCGGATTGATCGTACGCGACGTTCGACACGCCGACGGATTGGAAACCAGCAACACCGCCGAATACGAATTTGCCGTCACGAGTGACACCGAGCCGCTCAAAGTCACGATGTGCTACCACGACGCGCCGGCATTGGTCGGCACCGACTTCGCCCCCGTCAACAATCTCGATCTCGTCGTCATCTCACCCAGCGGTACAACCTATCGCGGAAATGATTACGCCGGTTTCGAAACGCAAGCCGATGGCAACGCCGACATGCTGAACAACACGGAACAGGTCACGCGTTTGGCTCCCGAAGTCGGCACATGGCAAGTTATCGTTGAAGGCACCGCCGTGAACGATGGACCGCAAGGGTTTGCATTGGCGATTACCGGCGCCGTGGGTGAAGCCGACGCAGAACCCGGATTCGACTTGGCAGTAACGATCGATCCCGTCGATCAGGTGGTTGAAGTGGGCGAGTTGGGTGCGATTCGTGTGACTGTCACCAACAACGGCAGTATCCCAAGTACGGGTGGCGTCTTGCGAATCGATATGAGCGACGGTTTGGAAACGCCCAACCGTCGACCGGGACTGGGCTCGTGCGTTTCAACACCATCGAGTATCGAATGCGATCTCAACGGCCTAGCCGCAGGCGGTTCGCAAACGCTGCAACGCTCGTTGCGCGTTTTGGAAGAGGGTGTGCATCCGTTTACGGCGTTATTCACGCCTGACGAAGACGACATCGATTCTGACAACAACTCTGCAACGGGCATCATTCGAACGCCCGCGAATTTCGATCTGCAGGTACGCGGCATCACCGGCCCTGCCACGATACCGGCGAACACGCCGACCGAGTACACCGCCGTCGTTTACAACAGCGGCCCCGGTGAATCGACGCCAACCTCCGTCGTGATCGAAGTGGAGCCGGGACTACGCATGGTTTCATCAACAAATTGCGATATCAAATCGGAACTGTCACTCGACTGTACGATTCCCGCGCTTCCGGCAGGCGCGACACACCAGCTCGCGTTTCGCATCGCCGCCGACAGCACCCTCGCTTCTGCATTACAAATCCGCAGCAGCTTGGCGAAGCCGCCAATCGACAACGACGACACCAACAACGAATTGGCGTTGATCGTTACCGTACAAAACGACGACGCGACCAACCAAAACAAGCCAGACGCCGATGGTGACGGCGTTCCCGATGAATCCGACGTGTGCGCCGAGGGCGACGACACGCTGGATGCCGACGGCGATGGCACACCCGACGCGTGCGATGCCTGCCCAGACGATGCGAACAAGACCGATCCGCAACTGTGCGGCTGCGGCAATCCCGAAACCGACAGCGATGCCGACGGCATCCCGGATTGCGGCGATGGTTGCCCCGATGATCCCAACAAACTCGACGCGGGCGATTGCGGCTGCGGCGTAGCGGACACGGACGCGGATGAAAACGGCGTTAATGATTGCCTCGAAGGCAACGCCCCCACGGAACTGACAGACGACTCACCCGTGCCGTTGGAGTTTCGATTGGAAGATCTGGACCCGTGTTTTGTGCGGTATTTGATGCAGAGTTTCCTCGGCATTCCGATGTGCGGCCCGTGTATTAGTTTCGCTTGCTGCGGCATTTACGCGGGCATCGCCTCCATGCGACGACGCCACCGCAAACACCAACGCAGAGCGCATTTGCGTTGAAACGGCTGACAAAGCTTGGTTTTTCGGTCGTTGGTTGAATAGAATCGACACGCGCCGGTCGCAGGCGAAGTCATTTCCGCGCTGCGAGACGGTTGGTGGTATGGGGTAAAGAGCGGGCGCAATGCCTGTACAACGGATCGCGGTAACGATTTTTGTTATCGCATCGTTTTCTCCTGGGAAGAAGACGGCACATGAAATATCAATCCATTAAACAGGGCTTCGTGCTTTCGATCTTGGCGTTGCTCAGCTTCGCATTTCAGACACCCGTGGTTGCGCAAGACATTCAACCTGAAAATGTTTTGGTTGTGTACAACAGCATGGCGACAGGTTCGTCGGAAGTGTTGCACGCGTATATCCAAGCGCATCCGACCTTGCCGCCTGAGAACATTTTCGACGTCAATAGTGCTACGCTCGCCGGTGTCGAGTCGGTCACGTACGACGCGTTTGTGAATCAAATTCGCAATCCGATTCGCGACTATCTCAACGCAACTGGCACGCCCGCACCGACGCAAATCATCAGCATTTTGATCTTGCGGCCCTTTCCTCATCGGCTGCGCGATACCGACAGCCCGTTCGTGTGCGACAACGTGACGCTCGTTGGCAATGAATTCTTGGGCGGGGACGCGACGTGTGCTTCCGTCGATGCCGATTTGGTGCTGCTATGGCAAAACCTCGAAAACGGTGAAGCCGGCGGTACGCTGGATAGTTTGGCGGATAACTTCATCGACAATCCGTACCACCGCCTGTCGCAACCGATTACGACGATTCAGCGGCTGGCGATTCAAAATCCTGTCCCTTTCAACATCCTTGAGAATGTCGCCTACGTCAACCTGCCCGGCTTCATGGGATTAACGCCGGGGAAGATGTATCTGGTCTGCCGCATCGACGGCAACAACACCGACGATGCGATCGCGTCGATCGAACGCGCGCAGAATCTGGTCGCCAATAAGGCGATTCACTCGATTTTGTTGGACGAATGGGACACGGTAGCTGCCGGTGACGAACTGGACGACGATCCGTTGCTGACGTCGGGCGACCCGTTCAACTCTGGTGATGACTACGAATTGACGAATTCGGCACTATCCAGCGCGGGCTGGGATGTGATCTACGACAACACGTTCGATTTCATCCTCGGCAATGAGATCACGGCGTCGATTCTTGGTTACGCGTCCTATGGCGAGAACCATAGTATTTCCGGGAACGGCGAGAACCCGCCCGGCGACGGCACCTACATCGAAACATTTACGTTTCCGCGCGGTGCCATCTTCAACACCATCGAATCGTTCAATGCACGCGCGCTAAACGGCAACGTGACCTTCTTCAGTCAGGAACAGGTTGCCGACTTCATCGGTGCGGGCGGCACGTTCGCCATCGGTCACGTGTGGGAACCGTTCTCGTTTACCATCGCAGACAACCAGTATCTCATGGGCAACATGCTCTTGAACGGTCGCCAATGGGCGGAAGCCGCCTATCAAGCGATTCCCGTGCTGAGTTGGCATCATGTCGTCTTGGGCGATCCGCTGGCGAAATTCAAAGTCGTCGACGATGCGGGTCTGCCCGCCGGCGATCTCGATGGCGATGGCGATGTCGATAGCGTCGATACGTCGTTGTTCGTCAGCCTCGTATTCGGAGAGTACGAAGCGTACAACGCGGCCTTTCCGATGCTAGATCCTTATCTGCGCGGCGACTTCAATGGCGACTTCAAGTTTGACGGTCGCGACGTGCAGGGCTTCACCAACGCGTTTATTGCAGGCCCTTAACCGGCCGTGTCGTAGCGAAGGGTCGCGGCATTCGTCAATTGTCGGCACTCGTCTATAATCCGGGCGAAACGTTAAAACCGAACGCGGTTTAGACATCCTTACAACGCCCGAATTACACGCGATCCTTCCATGGCCATCTCTTTCGTTTGCGAACACTGTGACCGGCATATTGAGGTCGACGACGAAGCCGCCGGCCAATTCGCCGATTGCCCCTATTGCCGCCGCGTGGTTCCCGTGCCAAAAGGCGGGCCTTCTCTCGCAGCGAATCAGGCTGTTGCCTTTAACCATTCCGCAACCACCGCAACGACGCGAGAAACCGTCACGACGTCGGTGCAACCTCACTTCGGTAAGGTGGCCTTGGCCTCGATCGTGATTGCCCAGCTAAGTTTCTTCGTCGCGATGTTCTTGCAATTCAGCGATTTTCAGGAAATGAGCGCGGCCGACGGCGTTGAAATCACGCAAATCGATCGCGGCATCACGTATCCGCTGCTGTTTTTCGGTGCGTTCGGCGGCGGCAGCACGGCGGTCTTCGCGGGAATCATGTCGCTAACGCGGAAAGAGAAACCGCGCTGGCCGGCAATTACGGCACTGTGCATGGCAACGCTGTTCGTGTGCGGCTTTACGCTGCTAACGACGATTTCGATGATGTTCGGTGGATTTAGATAATTGTATAAATAAAACTCTACACCCGATCGCGCAGCATGCTTGCGGTCGGCGTCTCATAAACCGTTTCGTTTGACTCGGACTCGGCCACTCGCAAATCACAACAGCGTCCTACGTTGCCATATCAAAAACGCGCTATTTACGGACCGTCCGCTAACGGCGCGCACGGATATCGGACAACCGAATTCGGGCTCGGTTCTTTCGTTGACACTGCATTTTGCGACTGCTAATTTCAAGTTCAACGTGAGTTGGGGGAATCGTGACGTTTGTCTATTTAGAAGGCTTGTATGAGAACCGAACAGACCGTCAGTCCGCTGCATCCGAGCTTCGCAACGCGTCGCGCGGCCCGCTTCTTCACGCTCGAACGGGCGCGCTGCGCCCTTCCGTTGGTGCGCCGCATCACCACCGATATCGTCGACCAACATCGTTACGTCTGCGAATTGGAAGATCGCTGCCATCAATCGGGCGCGGCCTCCAATGACAACGCCCTGCGCGAACGATATGCCGCCGCGCTCGACCGGCTGCGCGATCTGATCGACGAACTCGCCGCCGTCGGCTGCGAGTTGCGCGATTGGCGACGGGGCATCGTTGATTTCCCCGCCTATCACGACGGTCGCCGCATCGAGTTTTGCTGGCGACTGGGCGAGGCCGACATCACCCACTGGCACGATCCCGACGCCGGTTTCTGCGGACGCCGCGATGTAACCGAGCTTCAGGTGCCGCAACGGTCGATGACGGCCTAGCCGCCAGCCAAAAATCACAACCCACATTCTATTTTCGTACCAAGGTGACAACCCGCGTCACTGCCCGCCCTTCTCGTGACCAACCCGCACGAATTTCGGTTTATCATTCCGTTATCTACGCCGCCGGGAAGTAAACCGGTCAATGGGTCACGTGTAATGGGCTGGCACGATGCCGCAGTTGGAATCGAACATTTCCGAGATCGCGCGCCGCTACCTGCGGCTACACCTTTGCCGTGGCGTTGGGCCGATTCGCGCGGCACGGTTGGTTGAGGCGTTTGGCGGCATCGACCCCGTACTCACGGCGTCGGCAGCGCGTCTGCAGGCTGTGGATGGCATCGGCCCCAAGATCGCACAGGGTATTGTCACCGGCAGGTCCGAGGCCGATGTCGACAAAGAAATTCAACTCGCCGAAAAGCACGGCGTGCAAATCATCTGTCGCGAAGATCCGAGCTACCCCGAATTGCTGCTTCGCATCCCCGACCCGCCCGCATGCCTTTACATTCGCGGAACCGTGCAGCGCGAAGACAACGTCGGCTTCGGCGTCGTTGGCGCCCGCCACGCGACGCATTATGGCATCGAACAAGCCGAACGGTTTGCCGCTCGCGCCGCCACAGTCGGCATGACGGTGCATTCGGGTTTGGCGCGCGGCGTGGATACGGCGGCCCACCGCGGTGCGTTGGCAGCAGGTGGGCGCACCATCGCCGTAATCGGTTGCGGACTATCTCATCTCTATCCGCCCGATGCGATCGATCTGGCTGCCGACATCGCCAAGAGCGGTTGCGTCATGAGCGAGTTGCCGATGGGCGTTGCGCCGGAGCCGGGCAATTTCCCATCACGCAATCGCATCATCGCGGGGATGTCGCTGGGGGTGCTGGTGGTGGAGGCGGCGCAACGCAGCGGAGCGCTAATCACGGCGCGGCTGGCCAACGAGTATAACCGCGAGGTTTACGCCCTACCCGGTCGGGTAGATGCGCCGCAATCTGCAGGATGTCACAACCTGATTCGCGCCGGAGCAGCCCAGTTGGTCACCAAGTTCGAGGACATCCTCGACGAACTCGGCCCAACGGGCGACATCCTGAAATCGGATTTTGAAGCCAAGACGCCGTCTGAGCGCCCTGAGGTGGTCCCCGTGCCCACCAACCTCTCGCCCGACGAAACCGCGGTTCTCGCCGCGATCGGGGGCGATCCACTGCCGGTCGAGAGCGTCTGCGAGGCCTGCGGCATTCCGCCCGGTCAGGTCGCCGTCGCGATCACGACGCTGCAGCTCAAGGGGCTGATTCGGCGGACGGATGGCGATCTGTTCATGCGGCCCTAAGCACTCGCCGCAGAGCCCCTATTTTTGCCAATTTTACCGGTCGACCTTGACGATTCGGCCCGTCTCGTCGACCCTAGTAGGTTCGGAGGGCGAAATATGCCGTCTGCACCTTGGCACTAAGTGCCGCTGGTGTCAGTACAGCCTTCGCCCGTGGATTCGTTTTTTATCGCAATCCTTTGGTGGTTTTTTGATGCTTGGCACGCGAAACAATCTGGTCGAGGCGACGGCACATGCCTGCTAATTGCCGTCTATTTGATCGGTTCGCGACCACTCGGGCGGCCACCGTGGCAACGGGGACGCCAATGCGTTAGGCGAAAAGCTGCCAATTTGCGATCAGCGCAGGCGGAAGCGGTGCCCGCCCCGATTTAGCACCGGCGCAAAAGTGGGCTTATTTTTGGGGTCCGCTTTTTTGTTGCCCAAAGAAGGATCGGCGTCGCACCGAGACACGACAATTTAGAAACGGAATCGATCGAACATGAACCAGGATCTGCTGCGAATAATCGACGGCCTCGCCCGCGACAAGAACATTGATAAGGATTTGCTTTATCAAGACCTCGAAGCGGCGATGGAAACCGCGATCCGCAAAAAATATCTCGACGCCGAAGAGGTAAGCGTCGACATCGATCGCCTGTCGGGCAGCATTTCGGCCAAGGCGGATGACATTCGCATCAGCATGGCGGAATTGGGTCGCATCGCGGCTCAATCGGCCAAGCAGTTCATGATTCAGCGCATTCGCGAAGCCGAACGCGGCAGCATCTACGACGAATTCATCGAAAAGAAAGGCACCATCACCACCGGCACGATTTCGCGTTACGAAGGCGGCGGCATGGTGGTGAACCTGGGCCGCACCGACGCGTTCTTGCCGCGCAGCGAGCAAATCCCGGGTGAGGCCCATCAGGCCGGCGAGCGCATTCGTACGCTGATTCTCGAAGTTCGCGAAGCGCCGCACCAAGTGAAGATCATTCTGAGCCGCAGCCATCCGGATTTCATTCGACGCTTGTTCGAACTCGAAGTGCCGGAAGTGGCCGAGCGCATCATCGAAATCAAAGCGCTGGCACGCGAGGCGGGCTATCGAACGAAGCTCGCCGTTTCATCGATCGATACCAAGGTCGATGCCGTCGGCGCCTGCGTCGGCGTGCGCGGTAGCCGCATCAAGAACATCGTTGAAGAACTCGGCGGCGAAAAGATCGACATCGTGCGATGGAACGAGTCGTCTCAGATTTTGATCGCCAATGCACTAAAGCCGGCCGAAATTCAAGACGCGGCATTGTGTTTCGAACTCGGTCGCGCGACGGTCGTGGTGCCGGAAGATCAGCTATCGCTGGCCATCGGTAAGCGCGGTCAAAACGTGCGACTGGCGGCACGGCTAACGGGCTGGGATATCGATATCCTCACGCCGACGGAATACAACAAAGGCCTCGACCGCTTGGCGAAGACGCTGCAGAAGGTCGAAGGCATCGAAGACGTGGTGGCCGAGCGCATCTCGCTCATGGGTCTTATCAGTGTGCTCGATGTCGATGAAGTCGGCGTCGAACCGTTGGTGCGTGAGCTTGGCATTGAAGAAGGCATGGCCAAGAAGATCGTCGAAGTCTGTACGACTGAGGCGAAGCTGGTGCAGGCCGAACAGGAAGCCGAAAAGGCCGCGGCCGAGAAGACCAAAAAGCAAGACGAACTGGCGGCCAGCGGTGTCGAAGGCGTGGAAGCGTCGGACACGGCGGCAACCGAAGGTGCGGCTGTTGTCGATGCGGCGATGACGGATACGACCACTGGCGACGACGCCACTGCCGAAGCACCGGCGACGCCGGATTCAGACGCAACGCCAATTGAGCCTGCGGCAGAAGCCGCCTCCCCTACTGACGATCAACCTTCGGCTGTAACCGAAGAAGCGAATCTCGAAAACGCTGCGTCGGACGACTCACCCGAAAGTGAGCCAGTGACAAGCAGCGTAACGACGGACGAAGCAACTTCCGGCGCAGCCGACGAGGAAACGAAGGAATAACCGATTGTGCATGGTCGTCACCCCCGCGCGGCGACGACAAGGCAAGCCCAGCGCTAGCAACGAGCGTACGTAGAGCATTTGTGAATCGCGCGAACCAGTAAGGACGCCGGAGTGAAAGTTCCGGCGTAGTAGAGACTTTGGCTGAAAAGAAAAAACGCATTCATAACCTCGCGAAGGAACTCGACGTCACCAGCAAGGCGATCATCGCCAAGTGTGAGGCCGAGGGCATTACCATTAAGAACCACATGGCCGTCGTCACTGCCGGTCTGGAAGCGACCATTCGCGAGTGGTTCAGCGAGGGTTCGCACGATACGACGCTCGAAGAAGCCGGTCGCGTAGACCTGAAGCGCGTGAAGCGCAAGCGCCGCAAGAAGACGACCACCAAGACCGAAGGCGAAGGCGGCACCGCCACGCTGACGGAAACGGACACCGATACCGATACCGATACCTCCGACGACGTCGAAGCGGATGAATCATCCGAAACGACGACGGTCGAAGAGGCCCCTGCCACGACGACCGAAGCCGCACCGGCAGCACCCGCTGAGCCGACGCCGGTCGCCGCCGAAGCACCGGCCCCGGTAGAAGAGGCTGCCCCCGCCGCTGCAGAGCCGGAGCCCGAAGCGCCGCCGGCCGAACCGCCGCAGGTTGCCGCATCCGCGCCGGCCGCAGAAGCGCCCGCCGCCGATGCACCGGCAGCCCCCGAAGCGCCCGCTGAAGAACCGCCGCAACCGGCGGCACCAGAAACGGTCGAAGCGCAGGGACCACAGAACGTGCCGAAGCCTGCCGCCCTCAAGGGCCCGAAGGTCATTCGCATCGACAAACCCGAGCGCGTCGAACGACCGCGCCCGGCGCGCAGCGGTCCGCGTCCGCCCGCCCGCGACAATTCCGGCCCGATGCCGCCTGCCGGCGATGACGATCGCACTCGTCGCCGCGGCCCGGGTGTTGTACCAGCCGCCGACCGCAAGGAAACCGCCAGCCGCAGCCCGCGTCACCGCGGTCGTCGCGACAACCGCGAGATGACCGACGAGAAGTTCCGCGAATGGAAGGAACGCGGCGTCGAAGAGATGCGCGAGCGCATCGCCCGCGCTACGGGCCACGGCATCAGCAGCATGCGCGCCGTCGAACGGCGCGGCGGCGGTCGACGCTCGAAGCAAAAACAAGTCACCGTCAAGAAAGACAAAATCGAAATGGCCGAACCGATCAACATTCGCGATCTGTCGCGCGAAAGCGGCATCCCGGTCATGTCGATTCTGACGTACTTGCGGCGCGAGCATGAGATCAACACGACGATTAACGCGACGATCAGCGCCGAACACGCGCAAATGGTTTGTCTCGACTACGGCATCGAACTGACGACGATCGAAGCCAAGACCATGCTCGACGTATTGGCCGACGAACATGCGGCTATCACACGCAAACGGGTGGAACCCCGACCGCCGATCGTTACGGTGCTCGGTCACGTCGACCACGGTAAGACGAGCCTGCTCGACCGTATCCGCAAGGCGAAGGTCGCCGAATCGGAAGCGGGCGGCATTACGCAGCACGTCGGTGCCTATCAGGTCGATGTGGACGGCAGCCCGGTCACGTTCCTCGATACGCCCGGCCACGCGGCCTTTACCGCGATGCGCGCTCGGGGTGCCCACCTGACGGACGTGGTGGTGTTGGTCGTGGCCGCGGATGACGGCGTCATGCCGACGACCCTCGAAGCCATCAACCACGCCAAAGCCGCAGAGACGACAATCGTGGTGGCGTTGAACAAGGCCGACCTACCCCACGATATCAACAAGATTTACGGCCAGCTCACCGAACACGGCCTCACGCCCAGCGGCGATTGGGGTGGTGAGATCGACGTGATTCCGACGTCGGCCATTACCGGCCAAGGCGTTGACGATCTGCTGGCCCACTTGGCTACGCTCACCGAAGTGCTCGATTTGCAGGCCGATCCGTCGATCGCGCCGACCGGCGTGGTGATCGAAGCACGACGCGATGAAAAGACCGGTATCGTCGCCACCTTGATGGTGCGCGAAGGCACGCTCAAAGCCGGCCAGACCATCGTCTGTGGCCCGGGCTTCGGTCGCATTCGTTCGATGAAGGACGACTCTGGCAAAGAGATGAAAAAGGCCGGCCCGGCAACGCCCGTCGTGGTGACCGGTTTGTCGGAAGTGCCCGACGCGGGTGATAAATTCTTCGAAGTGCGGAACAACCGTAAGGCGAAGGAAGTGGCGGAAGAAGTCGCCAAGATTCGCCGCGAGAAAGAACTCGCCGAGATCGGTCCGAAGCCGACGTCGCTCGAACGCATGTTCGCCGAGGCGGCCGAGGGCGAAGTGCCGGAGCTCAACCTCATTATTCGCGCCGATGCCCAAGGCTCGGTCGACGCGCTCAAGCAGGAACTGTCGAAGTTCAAGAGCGACGAAGTGCGGCTCAACATTCTGCACGGCGGTGTCGGCACGGTAAGCGAATCGGATATCACGTTGGCCCAGGCGAGCGACGCGTTGATCGTGGCGTTCTACGTGGCCGTCGATCCGATTACGCAGCGCAAGGCCGAACATGCGGGTGTCGATATTCGCTCGTACCGCGTGCTGTATGAGGTGAGCGACGACATCAAGAAGGCCCTCGAAGGCATGTTGGCCCCCGAGGAACGCATCGAATCGCGCGGTCAGGCCGAAGTTCGCGAAGTCTTCTCGATCTCGAAGGTCGGCAAGATCGCCGGTTGTTTCGTTCGCGACGGCTTTATCAACCGCAATCACAAGGTGCGCGTGGTACGCGACGGCGTGATCGTGGTCGATGGTGCAAGCCTCGATTCGCTGCGCCGCTTCAAGGACGACGTGAAGGAAGTGAAATCCGGCTTTGAATGCGGTATTCGCATCGAACGCTTCGATGACCTGAAGCCGGGCGATGTGATCGAAGCCTTTGAAGTGGTGGAGATTGCCCGCACGCTGTAAGCCGGCGCCGTCTATGCACAGTTTCGTTGATTCATTCTTTTCAGTGCGATCCAAGGCTACGCCCCGCTGCCGTATGGGCGCGGGCGCGCTAGCGACGCCGATTGGCCATCATCATGTTTGTTGGAACCCTCGAACTGTGGCTGACGATTCCCGAATCGCGCACGCTCAAGGACAAACGCCGCGTGGTCAAAAGCCTGAAGGATCGTCTGGGCGGCAAGCACAACATCAGCATCGCCGAGGTGGACGAGTTGGACGAACATCGGCGCGCCACGCTGGGCATCGCGATGGTCGCCAACGATCGACGGTTTCTGGAAAGTTGTCTGTCGAAAATCGTGGACGACGTTCGTTTCAACCCGCGGGCCACGCTGGTGGATTATCAGATCGAGTTGATATAACGAGCGCGCATCGTGCCGCTATCGAGTTGGGTTTTCATGTCTCATCGTAAGGAACGCCTCGCCCATTTTATTCGCGATGTGGTGAGCGATGCCATTGCCAATCGCATCGCCGACCCGCGCGTGCATCCGTTTACGAGCGTGACGCGCGTGGACGTGTCGCCCGACCTGCGCCATGCAGAGGTATATCTCAGCGTGATGGGCAGCGAAAGCGACAGTCGCACGACATTACGCGGCATGAACAGCGCACGCGGCATGATTCAAACCCGACTGGCGAAGCAAGTGAAAATGCGCCAATGCCCGCTGCTGCGTTTTGAACTCGACGACAGCATCAAGACGGCCATCAATACCATTCAGCAAATCGACCAACTGCAACAAGACCGTCCTGCGGATGCCGAGCCATTCGACGGTGACGACGACGATACGGCGGAGAAATCGGAATGAAAAACGCCACGCAATACGCGGCGAAGATTAAGAAGCTGCTCACCAACATCAAAGCCCACGAAGAGAAGGACGGTCGCGTCGAAATCGACGGGCCGGAAGAAACGCTTCTGATGGGCATCTTGGCGCGCAGCGCCCCGGAGAAAAAAGCGGCAGATGCGCTGAGCAACTTGCGCGCGGCGACCGTCGATTTGAATGACATGCGCGTGACGCCCGTCGCGGAATTGGTGCAGATCATCGGCACGGGCTATCCGGCGTCGCGCGTCGCGGCTGCCGAAATCGTGGCCGTATTGAACTCGATCTTCAATCAGTTGCACGAGATGGATTTGTCGCTGTTCAAGGGCATGGCGAAGAAGGCGGCCATCAGCTTCCTCGACGATTTGGATGGTCTGAGCCCGTATGCCCATGCTTTTTTCCGATTGCGCTACCTTGCGTCCACTGCCGTGCCGCTGACCGACGCGGGGCTGACGTACCTTATCAAAACCGACCATTTGCCCGAGGGCACCGACGTCGATGAGGCCCAGAAATTCCTCGGAAACCACTTTAAAGACGATGCCGCGCTAACGCTCTCGTCGGCGCTTAAAATCTATGCGGCGTCGCCCGCCGCCAAGAAAGACATGCGCGAGGGCGGCGCATCAGCCGGTAAGAAGAAAACGACCAAGAAAAAAGCGACGAGCAAGTCAAAAACCGCGACCAAGACCAAAAAAGCGGCAACCTCGACCGCTGCTGCGTCGAAAAAGAAAAAGACGACCGCCGCCAAGAAAAAACGGCTCCGCCGCTAGCCCGGCATCAACGCTCACCGGGTGCGGCCCAACTTTGGGAAAATGCCATGCCCCCGGTTCGCCTACCGTTATTCCATCCGCAATTTATTCACGTGCAATCCAATCGCCATCCATTCCGGCTCTTGCCGGCGTTGATGGCGATTGTTTTGTTTTCGCATGCTGTTAGTCACGCTCAGGATGCGCTATCCGACGAAGCGCGCGTGCCGCTCGATAGACTCGAACCGGCGATCGAGTTTCCGCCGGCCAATTCGACCGAAACATTGATCGAAAGCGACGCCCTCGACGGCAAGGACCGACGCACGTGGCGCGAGATCCGCAGCGCCGTCGCCAACGGCTTGTGGGCCGGTGCGCAAGATAAGCTCGACGAGATACTGGCGACGCACCCGGGGTTTGTTGAAGCGCGGTTGATGCGCGCGCAGGTACGCGCGCGGCTGGGTGATAATGATGGTGCGCGGCGCGACTTACGAGAAGTGATCAAGCTCGACCCGCGAAGCGTTGCATCGCATGGCCTATTGGGCGAGTTGTCGCTAATCGATGGCGAACCGATGGCGGCAGTCTTGTCATTGCGATTGGCTTACGCGGCACGTCCTGATCGACCGAAGCAACCCGAGCGCTTGGTCGCCGCCCTGCTTTTAGCGCGAACGTTGGAATCGGAAGGCTACCTCACTGCCGCGTTGGAACTTTACGAAACCTTCCGCGACGAAACCAAAGCGCCCACCCAAGAGATGCGCCGTCACGAGCGGTTGCGCGAGATGATGGACGCCAATCGCGACGAACTCAAATGGCGCGTCGCCGGATTACAGTCGCGCTTAGGGGCTTGGGAAAAGGCGGCGCGCAGTTGGAAGTCGCTCACGGAAGAAAATCCGAGTGATTACAACAATTGGCGACGATTGTTGCAGGCTCAGGCGCAACTTGGCGATACAGAAGCCGTCGAATCGAGCATCCGCGCGATGACGCAACTGGTACAAGCCGGCACGATCGGCGAAGCCAAAGCCGTCATCGCACCGGAAGTGCTCGACATATGGGAAAGCCTGCCTGCGACGGAAGAGAACAACGCCCGCGGAATCGACCTGATGGTCGAGTTGGGCGACACGGCGACGATGCTGGCGCGCGTGCGTAAGGCGTTGCACGAAGGCAACACGACGTATGCGGATACGGTGATCGACGCCGCGCGACGCAAATCACCCGACGACGTCGACGTGCGCGTTGCCGCCGTGCGACAGCAACTGCGCAAGGGGCATTATGTTGCCGCGGCCAACGAACTCACGGCGACGATGGCGATGGCGGCGGACCCGATCGGCGTGTTTAACGCGTCGTTCGATTACATATCCAAAGAAACGCTCGACGGCTTGCGTGCGGCGCTGGTCAACCATGAGTATCAACCGGCAACGCCCGATTTAAGGCCGCACATTAAGGCGCTACTGCTCGAAGGTGTCGGTGAATATCAGGACGCCATCACGGTGGCGCAAGCGGCGCTGCAACAAGATGAGAGCGACGGACTTGCTCGAGCCACGCTCGCGCGGGCACAGATCGGCGCGCTCGATTGGGATGCGGCGGCGGCCACGTGTGCAGTCGTCGACTACAATGCCCCCGAAGCGGCGCGACTCGAACATTGCCTAGGTCAAATCAAAACGGCGCTGGGCCTGCACGATGCGGCACGAACGCATTTTCGCAAAGCCGTGGAACTCAACCCGAACTTGGGGGATGCGGCGTTTGCGATGGCGCAATTGGAAGATCGCGTCAACGAACCGTCGATGCGCAATCATCCGATGGTGACGGTGTTGAGCGAGTTGCTCACGCGGATCGACCCGACGCACGCGCGTGCACGCGAGATGTTGGTCGAATATTACTTATTGCAAGCGTCTGTCGATCATGCGCAACGTGCATTGATGGGCTTTGACGCGTACGAAATCTACGGACCAGAGGCCGAACGCGCTCGTGCGTTATTCACATTGCGAAATGATCGCTCGGGCAACGTCGAACAAGCGACGACGCGCTACGTGGACGAACTCAATCGCATCGCCGAAGCATATCCGCACGATGCCGTGACCAACCACATGCTCGCACGGTTTCATAGCGACCCGAACATCAACGAATTCGATAAGGCGTTGGCGGCTGTCAACCGCGCGTTGGAAATCGATCCGCAACTCGTGCCATCGATGGAATTGTGCGCGTCGTTGCAAACGCGCTTGCTAGCGTTTAACGAATCGGAGCGCTGGTATGCCGAGCTGCTGAAGCATTATCCGAACAACGACAGCTATATGCGTCAACTGCGATTACTACTGCGCGACCGCGGTGCCATCGACGAAGCCGCGGATTTGTTCGAGCGTCTAATTTCCAAATCTGTCGGCGAGGATCAGAAAGACCGCTACACGTTTGAACTGATCACGATGCTGCAAAAGGCCGGGCACGACGAGCGCGCCATCCGCGTCGCCAAGGCATGGTTGGACGACAAGCCACAAGACGCCACGCGCCGCTCGGTGTACGTCGACAGCCTGTCGCGCGGTAAGCAACATGAAGAAGCGATCCGACGCGCACGCGAATACTACGACGAAGACGGCGAAGATATCGCCAAGTTTCGCCTGCGATTGGCCCTCGAAGGTGCCGAGCGTTTCACGGAATCTCAGCAACTGCTATTGGGCTGGCTGGAAGAAAACCCCGACGCGGCTTGGATCAACGAAAGTTTGATTCGCGTCTGCTGGTCGGCAGGCGAATGGCAACAAGCGATCGAGTTAGCAAAGGCCGCCCATGAAGCCGCGCCCAATCAGGGCTTTGAGGACATGTTGATCGAGGCCTACCGCCATGCTGGGGATTTCGACGACGCCATCGCGCTGCGTCGGCGCGAAGTAACAGAGGCCGAAACGCAGTTGCGCAATGCCGGTCGCAACGGTTGGCAGCGCGCCGATCTGACGACCGCGTATTTGCGAGCTCAGTCGCTGTTGGTCGGCGAGTTGATGGCCGTCGAACGCTATGGCGAAGCCGCGCGCATGTTGCGCTCGATGATCGAAGACGAACTCGAACCCGGCCGCAACGGCACAACGATCTTCGAAGGGTTCGTTATGCAACTGCGCAACACGCTGAGCGAGGTCTATCGGCTCGACGGTGATATAGGTAAGTGCATATCAGAGTTGGAACTGATTTACGAAGAGGTTCCCAACGACGCGGGGGCTGCGAACAATCTTGGATACACGCTGATCGATAGCGGTCGCGATACCGAGCGGGCGGAGCAGTTGATTCGGTCGTCGCTCGCACGCGACCCGAACGTTGCCGCGACGCTCGATAGCTTGGGCTGGGTGTTCTATAAGAAAGGTGAATTCGGCAAGGCCGTCGACATCCTGACGCGGGCACGGTATCGCACCGACCGCGAAGACCCGGTCGTGTTCGATCACTTGGGTGATGCCTGTTATCGCCTCGGTCGGACCGACGACGCCAAGCGTTATTGGCAAAAGGCCACCGAGATTTGCGACCCGACGCAGAAGCCGCCGCCCCCCGCCTCTGACCGCAACTTGTATCCGGCGATAAAGGCCAAGCTCGACGCCCTGGCCGACGGCGAAACGCCGACGACGGCTGCGGTATTGAAGGAAGACGCTCCGGCGACGGGAGATTAGCCAGCGACGCCGGGCGGATTCGTAATGATTACCCCAACCCATAGGTCGCAGGTTAGCCCCCGGCCATTGGCCGGGGGCTAAATATACGCGGGTGCCCCTGCCCCTCTGGGGCTGGGGGACATTGGTCGTGCGGTATAGGTGTTTCGCCAAGCATCGCGATGACGGCTTTGGTAGGCGCGTCGAATCCTGTCGCCTACGCTCGCCCCCATGCACGGGCAGCAAGCTGACCCGTGGCACCCAATTTTCAAGATCGGCAACCCATTCTCTGTCTGACACGCCATCTTTCGCTAGGTACGCCATCCTTCGTTGAATGCTCCATCCATCGGCGAGTGACCCGTCCTTCGCCGGGTGCCCCTGCCCCTCTGGGGCTGGGGGACATCGAACCTTTAGGTGCCCTAGCCCTCATAGGTCTGAGAAACCATCCCCATCCGCCGCCCCCAACGCTATCCCGAATTCCGCGAATTTCGGTAGAATTATGTTTCCAAACAACAAGCAAGACAGACCCTCAAGATAACGAGCGAGACACCACCATGGCTGGTCATAGTAAATGGGCGAACATCAAGCATAAGAAGGCCGCCAACGACAACAAACGCGGCAAACTGTGGAGCAAGCTGGCCCGCAACATCATCGTCGCGGCCAAGAACGGCGGCGGCGATCCGTCGGCGAACCTCACGCTGCGTTACGCCATCGACAAGGCCAAAGAAGCCAACATGCCCAACGACACGATCGATAAGGCGGTCAAAAAGGGTACGGGCGAACTCGATACTGCCGAATACGTGCCGGCCAACTACGAAGGCTACGGCCCTGGCGGCGTGGCGGTTATCGTCGATGCGCTGACCGACAACCCGAACCGTACGGCCCCCGAAATCAAGAAAATCTTCGAGCGCGCCAACGGCAATCTCGGCGCGCCCAATTGCGTGAGTTGGAACTTTGCCACCAAAGGTGTGTTTACTGTCGATGCCGGTGACAGCGACGAAGAAACGCTAATGGACATCGCGGTCGAGGCCGGTGCCGAAGATGTGAAAGAGGTCGACGGCATTTTCGAGATCACGTGCGACGTTGAATCGTTTAGTGCCGTGCGCGACGCCCTCGCCGCCAAAGAGATCAAAACCCAATCCGCCGAGATCACGAAGATCCCCGGCACCACGGTCACCGTCGACGCCGACACGGGCGCGAAGGTCCTGCGCATGATCGAAGCGTTTGAGGATCACGACGACGTGCAGAATGTGTATGCAAACTTCGACATGCCGGAAGAGGTGATGGCACAGTTGGGTGGGTAGACGGCATTGGGATGTATGAAAACCCTGAACAATTCGCACGATCGGTAGGTCAGGTGATAACCTGACTCTGCCACCGGCGGTGTTAGTAACACAGAGCGTTTTTTTCCGAAACGAATACGGCCAATCCTGTGCGACCACTTGGATGTCACTTCTGCGCCCGCCGTCAGGTTATCACCTGACCTACCGCTCGTTCCCCCAACATACCATCGATAATTTTTGCGGCGGCGGAAAGCGCTTGCAGTTCCGCGGCGGTTAGCCCATCCATCATCTTCGCAAGCTGCGCTACGCGTTTGTTGCGGCCGTCGTGGAGAAGCTTTTTACCCTTGGCCGTGGCTTCGACGCGTTTGCTGCGTTTGTCGGTCGGGCTGGCCGTCACGCGGACCAAACCGCCGGCTTCCATATCTTTGATTTGGCTCGACATCGTAGGCTGAGAGACCTGCTCGATGGCGGCGAGGTCGCCCATCGTTTTCGGGCCGACGAAAACGAGAACCGATAGCGTGGACAGGCGCGGGGCGCTAATGCCGAGGTCGCGATCGACGTTTCGCAGGTGCCGTAGCAGGTGCAAGGCCGACCGATGCACATCTTGTGCGACGGCTTGGCGTTTTTTTTGAGCGGATTTGCTGGACAGAGCCATGATATTTAGTTAGCCTACCTATATATTAATCGGAGACACCACCATGTACCGAAACCTTGCGACGATCTTCATTCTCACGAGCAGTCTGGGAGCCATAAACATGAACGACAACATCCCGTCGCCCGCGACGGACGGATCACAAGCGTTTCTAGCCGCCGTTAGCGCGGGGCAAACCGAGCAAGTTGCCAACATGCTTGCGACAGACACGGCTCTGGCCGACGCCACCGACAGCCGCGGCACGACTGCCCTACTGCTGGCGTTGTACCATAAACACGACGCGGTCGCCGCCCAAGTCCGCGCGGCCCGCAAGCAGATTAGCGTGTTCGAAGCCGCAGCATTGGGCGACGTACCCGCGCTGCGCGACCATTATCGAGCCGACGAGCGCTGCTTCGAGGAATACTCGGCCGACGGGTTCACGCCCTTGCATTTGGCCGCGTTTTTTGGCCACGCGTCGGCCATGCGATTCATTCTGGCAAACGGCGGCGATGTTGAAGCCGTTGCAAAGAACCCGTCCAAGGTGCGCCCCCTGCACAGTGCTGCTGCCACGCGCAAGGCAAACGTCGTTCGCCTCATCCTCGCCGCCGGTGCAGATGCCGACAGTCAACAGATGGGTGGCCACACGGCGCTGCACTCGGCCGTGATGCACGACCACCTTTCGATGACAGTCGTATTGCTGTCGAACGGTGCGGATGTGGGTGTTAAGAATGAAGAGGGGCAATCGGCGATCGATCTGGCCGAGAAGCACGACGCGAAGCAATGCTTAAAAAAGTTGCGACAGTACGAAGCTACCGAAACGGTGCGTTGAATTTGTAAGCGTTTGTCATCACGCCCCAGGTCATCGCGCCCACAAACGCGTACCATCGCGCCGCACCCGATAATCCTTGCGATTCAAAACCTTGATAAATGAAATAAGCTCAGCTACTTCCGGAAATAACGCACGCCCCGAAAACACATCCCAATCTATTTGAATCTGCATTAAATCAAAGCAATCATCGTTAGTCGCAGTGATGCGACGCTTTTTATCTGCCTCAGAGACTCTACCGAAACGCCCCGCCGACGCCGCTACCGATTTCGAATGGAGATATTGATGAGAACGAATCACCCTCATCGCGCATGCGCCATGTTAATGGCAACCACGATTGGCTTGTCGATCGGCTGCTCGACCGAAGCGATCAACATTGACCTGAGCGAACAAGGCGTACTGACGTTGTTGGCTGAACGCGTATCGGGATCGTCGATTGCGACGGCGACGGCGCACATCAGCGATAGCAGTCTGCTTGGGCTCGTCGCTCCGAATGTGTTGTTGGCCGACGATCAGATTATCGCGATCAATAGCGTTCCGCTTTCGAAGTCGACACTAACGTCACTCGGAATCGAATCGACGTATACCGCAAACGTCGAAGCCGCCGAGTCATCGGAGTCGTACAAACTATCCTTCGACAATCAGGGCGTGACGACCACGTTCGATGCTGACGCACCGAGCGACTTTGATGACGTGGAGCCCAGCATTGGCGACGAAGTGGACTATAACGGCTTCGATATCGAATGGGACAGTGCCTCTAGCTCAGACGGCACAACCATCGACATCGTCATTGACGGGTCGGCCACCAGTTATTCGAGCGATGGCGTACTGTCTGTCGTCGATCATTCGGTTGCCTTTGAAAATCTCGCCGACGATGGCCTGTTTAGCATCGGAACAACCGACCTTGAGTATTTCAATCCAGGCACGATCACGGTAACGATCACGCGAACCAAGGTCGTCTCGCAAAAACTGGGATTCTCGACGGGCACGCTGACGTTTTCGATTACTAAGACGATCACGTTGAATTTGGTTGACGTCGAGGCGTAGGCGGAACTTGAATTGACTACGTTGGCGGACCAGTCGAGTCGTCGATGCCGATGCATTCGAGATGCGACAAGGCTTGGCGCCATGTCGTCGCGGCCATGATTGTGAAGAAAAAATGCCGCCAATCAGCAAGCGGCAATGCTCAACACTGCCAACACCACTTCCACCGACGTGAACCTGCCGACGTCGCGGCCGCCCGTTAAACGCAGCGACAGTTCTGACAAACGTGCTTTAAGGTCTTCGGCTCGAACATAGTCCACGAGACGTTCGTTTTCATACAACACGCATAAGCTGCGAAACACCAATGCGGATTCGGCTTTAACCGCGTAGGCATCGACCGGAAAGCCGTAAGCCCGGCAAAGCATGGGGCGCGATTCGTACACGCTGCATAAGTCGTTAACGAGTAATGGGCACGTAGGGCCAAGCGTAACATTTAGCTTGCTGATTCTTGCCGAGAAACCTTGCTCATCGCGTTCACCGGGCTTGTCCGGTGGGCCGTCGACAGTGGCGAAGATGCGGTGCTGTTCGCTTAGCAAATCTTGAGCAGCCGCCCGTGCGGTTTCGCGTGTTTCGCTTGGCAAAGATTGAATAGCCTGCGACCACAAGAGGGCTTCCGCGATGGTTATCGCAAAGACGGCCCCTTGTTTGCAACAGTGACTACATCCTGCGGCGCAAAGGTGCGGGTTGCGGTCGTCAGCCTTAAAGGCATTTGTGCGATGGTCGAATTCCAAATAGAGCGCGCGAAGGTCGTTCAATACGTCGGCAACGTTGACGAGCGGCAGCGATAAACCGGCGATTTCAAATATTCCATCTTGGATCGACATTGAAGCGGTATGTTAACGCACAATGGCCCGTTTCCAGGCGTAGCCTTATTGGCCTCATCGCACATGATGATTCCAAACTTTCATCTGCTTTTTAATCGCCCGAGGTCTGAGCCGGATGTAAAATAATAGTGTTATGACGACGTATCGACACAAACAAAGCGGAACGCCCACCATCACCGTGATCGGCGGCGGCGCGGCGTTGTTAGCAGCCTTGGCACTTTACATGCACCAGATTGGGCATGAGGCAGCGTGGGTGCCGACAGCCGTTGCAGTAGTGCTCGCCGTTACGTTGGTCTTGTTTCACTCGCTAAGCGTCGAGATACGCGACGGCATGTTGCGAATTCGGTACGCCTTTGGTTTTCCCTTTCGGACGATCGACTTGAACGACGTGGCCAAAGTCGAAGTGGTGCGCAACCATTGGTGGTACGGCTTTGGCATTAAGTACACGCCGCGCGGATGGTTGTTCAACATTTCGGGGCTCGATGCGATCGAGTTGACGTTTCATTCGGGGCGCACCGTGCGCGTAGGCACGGATGAACCGGAAACGCTATGCGATGCCGTGCAGGCGGCGCTAACGAATCGCTAATCGGAGACGGGCGTACCCAATTGGTGTGCAACGACAACCTGCGCCACCATTCCTCGCGCAGATTGTAACGCGACAAGCCTACAAAAATGGCGGTATCCAACCGGGTGCCGCCTTTTCTCTTTAATTCAATCCATTCGACAATCAACGCCGTCTTCGCAATGCCAAGAGCATCATCGGCGTCATCATCATCGTCATCGGGCTCATCGGCGCGCACGGATTGTCCTGCCCGGCGGGCGGCGGTGTACATGCATCACCTACGCCATCACCATCGCCGTCGGCCTGATCGCCATTGGGTGTTTCGGGATAGTTGTCGAAACAATCGAGCCATCCGTCGCCGTCCGAATCGAAAATCAAACACCATCGTTGCAATGTTCCCGTATCGACATTGGCGTAATCCGAGATCGTCAGCGTCAACATGCCGGCCGTGTCTTCACCGACAAATGCCGCCATGGGTTTGTTCGGCATAAACGCGCCGAACATCGCGGGCTGCCCCAATTTGCGCCGCGAATGTCAATGTGCTTAGGCTGGCAAACTAAGTGCTTCGACACGCTTGCGGATATAGTTCCCGGACTTTCAATCTCACCGTCATCGAGTCGCAGAATGATCGAGGAGTCGAGCTGTTTTTTTTCGCGTTAAGAGAAAACACATTCTGCAACGGTCATTCGGACTCGCAATTTGAAGCGGAAAAACCCGCACTGTTTGCTATCAACTTTTGAGCAACGCGGTGTTACTCACCAAACCCTCCTCGCCGCGCAACAGTTGCTCGCAAGAACCGGCAGCAATTGCGCGAATCAGAACACACTCCAATTCTCTATCGCCCAATCGGGCGTATCGCGAGCAGATCTGGGACAAACCTCTAATTTAGATACGACCGGCCACTACCCGATGCTGGCCAGCCAGAAAGCAGTTGACTGCCGGTCAAATAAAAAAGAAACAAGAAGTACTCCTCTCAGGGGACAGCCCGAAAAAACCGAATAGGAAGATAACTCGATACCGACTCGGAACTCTCGGAGCGGTGAAAGAACGTAGTGCCCGTTTGGCTAGGGTAGCCATAACGCCCACTTCATTATCGACTTGTGTCTAATTCAAATCGGCAGGTGCCGGGGCATCGGAGTGTGGATACGCAACCGCAAAACCAAGAACAGACCGGCATGCGCGGCAGATACCCCGCGCGCCGTGCGACCGACGCATGGAGCACAACGTCCCAACCGACGTTGAACCTATCGCGCCGAATCGCCGCGTTGCTGATTTGCGTTTGCATTCCTATTATCGTGGCGGCTGCGCTGTGTCTGGACCTTCTTAAGAACAAGGAAGTCACACACGCATTGATTAACTACGCCGGCGCGCAGCGTATGCGCATCGAACGGCATGCGAGCTACATAAACCGAACGCTCACCGCCATCTTGTTAGACGACTGGGATGGTGTTGCCGAAAATCGCGCACTCGCCGAAAAAGCAGCTCACGAATTCGAAAATGCACATCACGTGATTCGTTATGGCGGTCAAGGGATCGTCTCGAAAGATAGTTCTCCCATTTCGTTTCCCGGCGTTCATCAGGAAAATGTCATCAAGGCGATGGATCGCGTCGCCATCGAGTGGTTGGACGTCAAAAACGCAGCCATCAAAGCCCTTCAGGCCGACGCCGACTCACTGCTCGACAATGAAGGGTATCGGGCATTTCAGGAAGAAACGCATCAAGCCTTTTCAGCGATGAACAATGCGGTCTTCCAGATGCAGAAGGCCGGCGAAACCAAACTATCCAACCTAGGCACAGTTATTGTTAGTGCCGTGGTCGCAACGCTGATTGCTCTGATCGGCGCCATATACTTCGTGCGAAATCGAATCATTCATCCGTTTGAGCACGCAACCACTGCGGTTCGTGAAAGTGCGCGTCGGCTACACCAAGCAACGGAGGGCACGCAAGACGGCCTTTGGGTTTGGAACCTTCTGAACGATACCGTTTGGTATTCAAAACGGTTCTGGATTCTTCTCGGGTTTCCGGCGGAAGGACCGTTCCCCGAGCCGGTATTTGCGAGCTTCGAAAAACGACTACACTCGGAAGACTCCGCACACGTGTTCCATGCTATCGAACAACACCTCAAGGAGCGCAAGCCGTACGACGTGAATTATCGCCTTCAAACGGAGCTTGGCGATTATCGTTGGTTCCGAGCCAGAGGTATTGCAGACCGTGACGATCGCGGAAAGCCGATTCGAATGGCCGGTTCGATACAGGATATCACTCGGCAAGTCACCGCCGAGCGCGACATTCGAGAGTCGGAAGCATTTCTGCGTTCGGTATTGGACGGACAAACCGCACAGATTGCGATACTCGATGAGACAGGTGAAATCCAAACCATTAACAAGGCGTGGCGACAGTACGCCCAGGAGTTCCCCGGGCAAGACCCCGTTCGTCGGCATCGCAATTATTTGTCGGTTCTCGACAGCCAATGCGAATCGCCACATGACGATGCTATCGAAATTGCAAACAAAATCCGTCGCGTGCTAGCTCGTGAATCGTACTTTGAGTCACATACCTATTCATGCCACAGCGCAACCGCCCGATGCTGGTTTAACGTCGCGATCACGCCCATTTACGCCGAAAAACCGGGCGTTGTGGTCGCGCATAACAACGTAACCGATCTCATTGAGGCACAGAACGCGGCCCAATCAGCAAGTGTGGCAAAGAGTGAATTTCTTGCCAATATGAGCCACGAGATTCGCACGCCACTCACCGCAATACTCGGTTTTGTTGAAACACTATCCGAACACAACGAGGAACCCGAAAAGAAGCTCGCCGTATCGACGATTCAACGAAATGGAAAACATCTACTCGGAATTGTGAACGACATTCTCGACCTTTCGAAAGTCGAAGCCGGCAAGGTCGTAATCGACATCGCCCCCACCGATGTATTCCAACTCATACACGAAGTTCAATCGTTAATGAAGGTACAGGCGGATGGTCGTGGAATTGATCTGCGCATTGGGTACAGCACGCCGATACCGGATACGATTCGTACCGACGCAAAAAGACTACGCCAGATTCTGATTAACCTGATCGGCAATGCTCTGAAATTTACCGAAATCGGTGGCGTTACGGTAGACGTTGCGTTCGAGAACACCGATACCGGCGCGATCATGCAATTTGATGTGACCGACACGGGTATCGGAATGACGCCTGCCCAAATCGCCAAGCTGTTCAAGCCCTTCAACCAAGCCGATGCATCCACCACGCGACGGTTTGGTGGAACCGGGCTGGGCTTAACGCTGAGTAAGCGGTTTGCGGAAGTACTTGGCGGCACGATCGACGTTACGAAATCGACCATAGGCGTGGGAACGACGTTCCGAGCGACCGTGTCGTGCGGTGAGGTCGATCTAAATCAACTCGTCGAAAATCCAACAGCACACGCCAAGGAATTGGCTCACCGCGAGGCAACGAAAAAGCCGCCGTCTAAATCGATCGAGGGCATGCGCATTCTCTATGCCGAAGACGGACCTGATAACCAGCGACTCGTCTCGCACATCCTTAAGAAGGCCGGTGCTGAGGTCACCGTCGTCGAAAATGGCGAACTTGCCGTAAATACCGTCGTTCAGCAACAGCAAGCAGATCAGCCATACGATGTAATCCTTATGGATATGCAGATGCCCGTGATGGACGGCTATGAAGCGGTGCAGGTATTGCGAGGAAAGGGGTTCGACCTACCGATTATCGCCCTAACGGCGCACGCGATGGATGGCGACCGGGCGAAGTGTATCGAGGCCGGCTGTACCGATTATTCGACCAAGCCGATCGATCGCCACGTGCTTGTTGCCACGATTGCGCGGTTTCGAGATGCGTCGGTCAAAGACGCTCCCGTGGGCACCACGTCGAATTAACCAAATCTTCACGAGTGGGGCGAGTTGGTCGGTGATTCAGATGGTGTCGCTGGCTTCCCCGCCGCCGCTGACGTATTTAACGGCGCCGCCAAGCCAACCCTGTAAACCAAAACCAGCCCGATCATTTTGTCGCCCGCTTGCCACCCGACTCGCGGCGCGGTGCAATGCCAGCCGCAAAACGGCGAGCGAAATCGCTCGCCCTAGGTTGTCGGGGCAAAGAACGTAACGCATCCGGCAACTCGCACACCCAAGCCTAAACATCACGAACGCAAATCGGGAGCAAGAAAGATGAATCGTTGGTTACGTTCGCTCTGCCTATCCACGCTGTTAGTTGCATTGCCGGCATCGTTACACGCCGAAGACAAGCCCATCATCGCGCCGGAAGAGGGCCTGCCGCTGATCGACTGGACCGACGCGGGCAAGTTCGTCGGCAAACGGGTCATCGTACAAGGCAAGATCGCCGCCACCGGCCGAGGTAAGTCGATTACGTTCCTCAATTTCGATGCGGGGCGATCGTTCACGGCGATTGTGCGCAAGGGCAACTACGACAAGTTCCCAAAAGCACCAGACGTGATGTATGGCAATCGAATCGTGCAGATTCGCGGGACCATCAGCACGTATCGCGATAAGCCGCAGATCGAAGTCAGCACGCCCGATCAGGTCACGATCGTTGAGAAAGCTGCGGAAACGACATCCCCTGGCGACGTCGAAACGAAAACCACGCGCAAGTTCACCGGCAATGTGCGCATCGCAACGTACAACGTACTCAACCTATTCGACGACGAAGATTGCCCGTATCACAACGACGAAGGCACGAGCGCCAAGCCACGACACGAATTAGAGCGACTGGCCGCAACGATTAAACAGGTCGATGCAGATGTCATTGCCCTGCAGGAAGTGGAAAATCGTTTTTACCTCGAACGCTTCAATACGGCGATGTTGGCCGACATGGGTTACGAACACGTTGTCTGCTTTGAAGGCAACGACGGTCGCGGTATCGACGTCGCGGTTTTGTCGCGGCTACCCGTTGGCCCGGTGACGTCTTATCGGCACCTGCGGTGGAAAGATTCGCGCGGGCTCGATACGGGCTTCCGTCGCGATCTGCTACGCGTTCGCATCGAGCCGCCGAATGCCAAGCCGTTTGACCTGTTCACGGTTCACCTAAAGAGCAAGGGTGGCGGTGCAGGTACCGAAGCAGTGCGCATGGGCGAAGTAACGGCGATTCGCAGTATCGTGGAGAACATGCTCGCGCATGACCCGCAGGCATTGTTCGTCGTATGCGGCGACTTCAACGACACGTGGGATAGCAAACCTATTAAGTTGATGCGCGGCGAAGGTAAGTCGGCGATGGAAGCATTCCAAAGCGAGGCCCCCGAAGGCTGCGTGACGTATAACCGTGGGCAGTATCGCAGCGTGATCGATTACATTTTCTGTTCGCCGGCAATGGCAACGAGTTACGTGAAGCAGTCGATGCGCGTTCTCGACGGAAGCGTCGAATCCAGCGGCTCAGACCACAACCCGGTCTCGATGGACTTCAATTTCGGCGGCAAAGCACCTGCGGTATCAGCATCGCAGGCAGCATCAAACGCTGAAAAATCGTGACAAAAACTGACGATTGTCGAGATTTTTTTTGTGGAATGTTGGGTTATTCGGGCGGCAGGAATTGCCGAGAATGCGGAGACATTTAGCTTCATTTTTTCGAAGCCGCCCGAAAAAGCCAATAGCATATTGCCGCAACCTTATAAAAGGCAATACTTTGCATTACTTGATATCGGCCACAGAGTCGCCCCCATACACCTGAGAATTGGGTCTAAAATTGCTGTAAACCCTTTATTTAGCGAGCCAAAGCACTCGAAAATTCCAGCCGATTCGTATTGACACCTTTTGGAAAGTGCTACTAAACTCCGCGCTTATCGCAGGGCGATAAAGCCTTAACGGACGTTTCCGTGATGGCGCGGTAACTCTGGGAATGGCTGTCATGCTGTTGGTTTGTTCCCGCCGATAGCTTAGGTGGCTGTTTCCTGTGGAAGTGAAACAGAATTCTTGGGAACACGACGAGAGGTAGTCAGATGCTTCTGGATTTTGTGATTTCGGCGTTGATCGGTTTCATCGACCTGAACCCGTTGCTCGACCTGGTCTTCACCCCGCTATCGTGGGCGTTGATTTGGTTCAGCGGCAACGACTAAACAACCACTGAAAAACGTTTCTTTTTTTTGAACTTTCTTTCTTAGGAGAAGGAATACACCATGTTGCTCGATTTTGTTCTTTCCGCTCTGATCGGTTTCATCGACCTCAACCCGCTTCTCGACCTCGTCTTCACGCCGCTGGCGTGGGCCTTGGTTTGGTTCACGGGTAACGACGACTAAATCGATCGTTACAAAGAGCGGATGCGGGCTGCTCGACTTTTTCAGGGCAGCTCGCCGAGGCAGGCAAACAACTCACGCTGGGCCTCACCATTCGCTCCGACCGTCTTCATTGACGGTCATGCAACGAGAAAAGCAGGTTGAGTTCTGCTTTCTGCTAGCAGTAAGCAGGACCTGGGCGCAAAACCCCGGTCCTGTTTTTTTATGCGCCGACATTTTCCGCTCCCGATTCCCGCCCGACCCATCTTCACGCAAATTGCCGCTTTGAAATAATTTACGACGCCCCGCTGTAGCTCTAGAGCGTTTTTCAACTGATCGTAGCGTCAAGAAGCTGACCGCGTTTAGTGTTTTAATGCTTAAAGCCCGGCAGGGCTGATGGGTTGACAGCCCCGGATGGAGTGCAGACCGCGACAGCGGGCGAAGCGTAATCCGGGGTCATCGAGCGCGAGAGTATTAAGCCCCGGCAAGGGGCGTAGGTAACCTGCACCGCTACCGCAGTTTAACGCGCGATACAACATGCACCATGGATTGCGCGGCTAGCGCCGCTTCATCCATGGCTCTCGACCTTCGCCCCTACCGGGGCTGAAGAAGACTATCACCACGCCAAACTGGAATGAAAAATGGTCTAGTTAACGTGCTAAGTCATTACCATTGGGACTTTGGCGGTTCAAGTCATTACGCCGAAGGCGTTACGCCCATTAGCCCAGGGTTGCCGCGAAGCGGCTACCCTGGGCTAACGTCTCATTTCAGGATTCAACTCTGAAAGAGTTGCGGCGTTAGTCGGGTGGAACATGCCGCAACCCCGTTGGGGTTGATCGCGGTAAGAAATCCACTACCCCCGGTAGCCGCTGGCGCGGCAACCCGGGGCTGGTTGGCGAAACGCCCTCGGCGTAGATGCCAGATGGCGTTCTGCCACACCAGCGTCAATTTTCGAATTGGACTAGAGCCCCTCGGAAAAAGCTGGTAGCCCGCTGTGCGTTAGGCTGGGCCACGGCAAATCATCAACTGGACCAAGAACCACCATCCTTCCAGAGAATTGACCCAATCCACCTAACGACGGATAATCCGCCGTCTTTGGATTTCGAAGCAATTCCCGCACAAGGAAGGTCAGTTCGTATGCGAAAATGGATGTTACTCAGTTTGATGTGCCTGCCCCTGTTCGGTGCCGACTGCGCCACGCCCGCCGGTTCGGCCGCGCCGCTTAGCTGCAGCGACCCGCTCGACGGCAGCAACTTCGGGTTCACGATCGACGTGCCCGGCGAGTTTTCCTGCACGTCCTCGTTCCCGTTTTCAACCGACGTGATTCAAGGTTTCGTCACCTACGAAGATAGCAACACGGGCGTTCAGCTCTTGGTGCTCGTCGGCTCGACCGCCCAAACGCCGGACCAGCCCGCTGGCGGCGACTCGGGCGTCGACTGCAACGACATCGGCCCGTTCACCAACTCGGCCGGCATCGAATTCGACCGCTGCCGCTTTGACGAAACCGAAGACGACGGCTCGCCGCGGATTACGTTCTCCGGCTCGACACCGCTGGCCGCCGACGACCAGCTTATCCTGATCTCCGTCGTCTCAGACAGTGCCGACGGTCTCGAAGACGCCCTCAACGCCGTGCTCGAAGGCATGACGTTCTAGGCGGATCAGTTCGCCGGTCAGCAACGGCACCGAGAGGAATCAGAATCGACCATGCCCAAAGTTGACGTACCACAAGGCCTTTGGCTCAGTTGCGATGCCTGCGCCAAGATGATCTTCAAGAAGGTGCTGGAAGAGAATCAGCGCGTTTGCCCCGAGTGCGGCCACCATTACCGCGTGGACGCCCGCACGCGCATCAAGCAATTGTGCGACCCGGATACGTTTGAAGAATTCAACGCCGAACTGGTTTCGACCAACCCCTTGGATTGGACGGATTCCAAACCATACGAAGCCCGCCAGGCTGATGCCCGTCAAAAAACCGGGCTCACCGAAGCGGTGCTGACGGGTCGCGCGTACGTCAAAGGGCGCGCGGCGATTCTGGCCGTGATGGACCCGTTTTTCATCATGGGCTCGATGGGTGCTGTCGTTGGTGAAAAGGTGACGGCGGCGATCGAACGCGCCACTGACGAAGGGCTGCCCATCGTGATCGTCACCTGCTCCGGCGGCGCACGCATGATGGAGGGATTGGTCAGCCTGATGCAGATGGCCAAGACCTCCGCCGCGATTGCCCGGCACGACGACGCCAAGGGCCTCTACATCACCGTGCTGACCGACCCGACGACGGCCGGCGTGGCGGCGAGCTTCGCTTCGCTCGGCGATATTGCCTTGGCCGAGCCCAAGGCAATGATCGGCTTCGCCGGGCCACGCGTGATCTGGAACACGGTCAAGACTGAGCTGCCCGAAGGTTTCCAGACCGCCGAGTTTATGCTCGAGCACGGTTACGTCGATCGCATCGTATCGCGTCACGAGTTGCGCAACGAGATCGCGCGCATCATCGACTTCTGCACGAAGTAGTTAGTAGCTCTCCCAAAATCTTCCCCTCCCCTACAGGGAGGGGTTAGAGGAGGGTTGCGTTATCCGAAGCAATCCGAAATTCCGCGAATTCGCTTAGTTTCGGAAACGGGTCTTGGCATAGCTTCTAGTGCACGTTCATCGCGCTGTGTTGAAAAACAACAACATTTTCTACGCCTGCACGCCCATTCGATCCTGATATAGTCGACGGGGTAAATGAAACTCGCACGGTAAGGTTTCGCGCGCTGGCTTCCCCTGCGATGTGCCGTTCAACCGGTCATACAACAGCCCGCGCAATCCGATCATCGCCGTCACGAATTGATGCCATATGCTGCTCGATATCACTTGGATTATTTTGGGTGCGCTTATTCTCGTCGCAGGCGGCGAGATTCTGGTACGCGGCGCGGCAGGCTTAGCACGCAGTCTCGGCATCAGCCCGATGGTCGTCGGGCTCACGGTCGTAGCGCTGGGTACGTCGGCCCCCGAGTTGATCGTTTGCGTGCTCGCCAGTTACAACAACACGCCCGACATCTGCGCCGGCAACATCGTTGGTAGCAACATTCTCAACGTCTTGCTCGTCCTCGGCGTGACGGCGGTGATTTGCCCACTACAGGCCGCTGCCGCATTTGTAAAACGGGAAATACCGATTGCCGTCATCGCAGCCGCCGCGTTTTGGTGGATGAGTCGCAATGGCCTCTTGTCTCGTCTCGACGCGGCCATATTGGTTGCGATACTAATCGCCTACATGTGCACGACTGTTTGGATCGCCAAGAAAGCGAAGACCAAAGTCGTGGAAGAGTTCGCCGAAAGCCAAGGCAAACTCATGAAGGGGCGATTTTTCTTGCAGATTTGTATGATCGTCGCGGGCTTGGTCGCGCTGGGTTTCGGTGCCGACCTGTTCCTAAAAGGTGCCGTAAGCATCGCGAAGGCGCTCAACATGAGTGAAGCGATCATCGGGCTCACGCTCGTCGCGCTCGGCACCAGCTTCCCCGAATTGGCCGCTTGTGTTATTGCGGCCCTACGCAAGCACTCCGACATCTGTCTCGGTAACGTCGTCGGCAGTTGTATCTACAACGTGCTCGCCATCGGCGGCACCAGTGGATTGGTATTGCCGCTACCGATCTCCCCCGATCTGGCCACCGTCCATGTGCCCGTCATGGTCGGCGCGACGGTCTTATTGCTCATCTTCGTCGCGACGGGTTTGAAGCTATCGCGACGCGAAGGCATCGCCCTTCTCGTTTGTTACGCGGGCTATCTGGGCTGGTCGATTTGGGATCACTTGCACGATTCGGCGAGCGCCGTCGCTCTCGGATAAAAAGACAAGTGTAAAAAAGGGTGGGGGCCCGGCTCTGTAGGAGGCAGCCAGAGCCGGACCCCGCAGGAAATTAGGGATGAGTTCAGGCCGTCTCGCGACGACCGGGGGTATGGAGCGAAACTAGGTTCGCGGGATAAGAATAATGCCGGTGGCGTATCCTCATCCAACCAATTCCCTTTTGTTGTGACCACCCGTTGCTGCGGCAACGTTGGTCACAAAGTAAATCTAAAATACAAATCCGCCGCGCGTCGCCGATGGGATAGATTTTCCTTTTCGTTATCAGCCACTCGGCGTTGTCGCCACGCCCGCCGTTCTTCTCGGACACTGCCCTACCGTTGCCATCTAAATCGTATGGTGAGAACGTCGAGCACCATTAGGTAAGGGAGGCAACGGGCAAATGGGCATCACGATCACGACCAAGCAAATCCGCAGCGGAACCGAACGACAACGCATCTTTAACCATACGTCGCGCTCCGGCACGACCGTGCACGGTAAGACGGCCATCATCATCGGGGCGGTTTTCTTCGGTGCGGGCATACCGATCGCGATGGTCGGCGCGGGCTGGCTCGACCCTGACGGCGCCAACGCGCCGCCGATTGTTTTATATTGCGCTGGGGCCGTCTTTTCGTTACCGGGCGTTTGGCTGATGGGCTACGGCGTGCAGTCGATCCTGCGTCGCCGCTGGGTCGATCACCAGATGCACCAGTTCCCGACGGAGCCGTGGCAATACGACTACCCTTGGAATCAACAGGCCGCCCAATACACCGACTGGAAGCCGCTGATCTATTCGCTGTTTTTTCTTTCCGTGGTCGGGGCCATGACGGCCATACCGTATGGGATTCTCGAGGACGAGCCCGATAGTGTAATCCTCAAAATATCGGTCGCGTTTATGAGTCTGTTTTTGTTAACCGGCGTTGCGCGGTTGGTCATCGCCGCCCGCCGCTTGCTGCACTACGGGCGTAGCACGGTTCGATTCGAGCGCTTCCCCTACAAGCTCGGCGAAGAAATGCAGCTAGCATTCGAGCGTCCGAAACAACTATCCAGCGATGCCGAATTGCGATGTCAGTTGCGCTGCGTGGAAGACGTATTCGAAGACGCCGGTAACGACGGCAAACGCATCGTGTCTTACGCGATCTATTGCGACAACAAGACGATTCAGGACGCCGATAGCGACGGTCTCGGCGGCCCGGCGTTGACGACGATGCGGTTTCAACTGCCCAACGGTGATTACGAATCGACGTTGCGCGACACGCCGCCGCGTTATTGGGAGCTTGAGATCACGGCGAAGCAAAGCGGGCCGGACTACAAGGCCGTCTTTCTACTCCCGATATACGGCGCGGGCGGGTTCCCGAACCGATAACGACAGCCGTCGGCGGACGTCGGGGATGGCGTGCGCAGAAATCGCTGGGTCGTTGCTCGTATTGGTTCGACATTAAGGTGGGTCGCGCGCGGGTTGTTTAATTCCCCAGTCCCAGAGTGGCAGGGGCACCCGGTGCTCGGGATCGGGTCGCGCGAAAGTGGTTAGTCCCCCAGCCCTGGAAGGGCAGGGGCACCCGCGCACTCATTCACTACGGTTGATTCGTTCCGCGTTTCGTAAACCCGCTTAGTCAAACCTTATGCAAACGGCTATCAACATTGACTCGCTGGCGACGCGATCAACCGAGCGAACGAAGCAGCGGATGTTCGGTTATGTCCTATGCGCATTACCGTTTGTGTTTGCACTTCAATTCATCAGCCAGGCGCAGCGCGATTACACCGTCGGGATGGATTTTCGCCTGACGTATTCTGCCGCCGCCGCATGGTTGCAAGGGCTCGATCCGTACGATGATGCCGCTATAAAAGATGTTTGGTCGCGCGCCGGCATGGCGCATGCGACGCCGCCCGGTAAACCCCAAACGCCAAACGTCTATCCGATCACCGTCGCCCCGTTGCTCGCGCCGCTGGCTTGGTTGTCGTTTCCTACGGCGCTGGTTGTTTGGATGTTGATCAACGCCGGTTGCGTGGCCGTATGGGTGTGGCAACTGTATCACCATGAGAAGGTGCCGCCGCTATTTCGCATTGCAGCCATCGTCATCCTTTTGTTCGGCTTTCCGCTGCAATACGGCTTCCGCTTCGGCAATCTCGCGGTCGTCACTTCGTTTCTGATCACGACGACGCTTTGTCAGCGCCACCGCCCGCTCGTGGCCGGCGCGTGCATGGGCTTGGCGTTGGTCAAGCATTCACTATGCGCGCCTTTGGTGTTGCTGTTCTTGTTTGAGAAGCGCTGGAAGCTGTTGTTCAGCGCGGGCGGCGTTTATGCGGGTTTATTAATCACGGGCTCGCTCTGTTACGCCGGACCAACTCCGTGGGCGTGGATCGCCGCGATGATGGACACGGGCATGGAAAGCCTCGCCGTCGGCGGCATCAATCACCATGCGCGGCTGGATGGTTCGGCGTTGCACCTCACACTGGCGGCGCTGTTATATCGCGTGCATCCAGCGCTCGTGCATTTAGATAAGCTAATTCTTATCGTGCTGGCATTGGCGATTCTGCGCGGCTATTGGCGGCGCGCGACGACGATGAACCACGACCTGCGACCTGTTACACCGTTGCACATCGCCCTGCTCGGTCTCAACCTAATGGCGTACTACCATCGGCTATACGATTTCGTCGTCGTGATGATGCCGCTGCTGATGTGGTTGCTAATCGAGCACGAACGCCTTGCGCCGCGCTGGCGCAATGCGTTTTGGTTGATCGCCGTCCTGATGATGTTGCCTGGTGCGACAGTCGGCGGTGGCATGCCCAACGTCAGTTGGCCGGTGTTGGCGTTTGTTCAGCCGCTCGGTACATGGTCGCTACTGCTGGGTGTGGGATCGTTGGCGGCTTGGGCTTGGCTAGCGTCGCGGGAATATTCCGATCGGCCAACGGTCGCTTCAATCGAATCAACTCGTAACCATCGCACAGCGGCGTTCGGTCAAGCAACAGCTCGGGCTGACGGTTGATCGCGTTTCGCAAGCGCGGCCACAAGAACCGTTTGGTTTCGGGCGGGCTCGCACCCGGCCAGCCGCCGTTGATCCAATCCCATTCGCGATCGAGTTCAGCCGTTTGCACGATGTAGTTCGTCGGTGCGTCGGCTTCCAGCAACGGAAAGTAATGCGCCAAGCGCGGCCAGAACGATTCGAACTCGACGACCTTGCACTGTTGCTGCGTGAGATACGATAGCAAGTGTGCGTCCAATGGTTCGGCCACTGCTACCGAGACATGCCGCGACTTGAGTTCATCCGACAGCTCACCCAACGGATGCCGCGCGCCGAGTTGTTGCGACATCGCAAACTGCCCTACGCCCCACGCGAGTATCAACGCGCACGGTGCGAGTCGTGCCGCCATGCGCGATTCGCGACTGATAAACACGGCAGCCAACAAGCCGGGGATGAACACCCAAATCGGCACGAGGTACCGAATCGTCGTGAAATCGAGCGCGCAACCGCCCAACAAATACAAGCCGATGGTCGTTGCCGCGCCCAACATCAACAACATCGCCGGGCCGTGATTGGTGGGCAACATGCGGAACAAGCGCGACAATCCATTCGCCTGCGAGCGAAACAAAACGATCAACGCCGTCACGGTCGCGCCCAATGCCAACCAGCTCGCACCGAAGACAAATCCCGATGTCATCAAATCCAACGGTTGCGTCACCGTGTCGCGACCGACGCCGACAAGCGACAAGAACGGTCGCGCATCTGGGCCGAACAATAGCGGCAGACCGTTAATGAAATACATGAGCGTATCGCCGGCCATCCAAATCGGTCGGAAGCCCAACGGCAGCGACGGTTCGAGTTCCTGACCGCTCGCCATGCGCTGCACGACGTACAACATCGATGGCGACGCACCGGCAATGATGCCCATGATGGTCGGTGCGACGCTTGGCAATTCAGCGCGGGCTTTTTCGATCAACTGATAGCGGCGGTTACACCAGAACGCGATGCCGCCCATCGTCGCGAGGATCACCAAGCCGGCAATCGGCGTCGGTAACAGGCCGAGCAATAACTCTTTTTGCACGCGGCCATCGGCAACCCACGTAGCCCACGTGACGTTGAGCAATAAGACGGCCGCCAACGCCACCAATGGCAACATCGCGAAGCGCGCGATGCGTACAAATGCTTCAATGCGATCGCCTGTGGTAGAGGCTTCCCACAGCGCACGCAACGGTCGATCGAACACGGCGTGCAGAATGATCGGCGCGAGGAACAACACGATCGACGGGTTGATCCACATGCCCGAACCGATCAGCGCTCCGAAGATGAACTTGCGAGCGCCCATGTTTTTCTGGGGTCGCGGTTCGACGAACCATTCGCTATATGCCCAAAAGAGCATGGCCCCCCACAGCAGCACTTCGATGTAACCGCCACGGGCTGAGATTGACCATTGCATGAACATCGGGCTCGACGCAATCAAAGCAAGCGCGCCGACAGAAGCACCCTTTCGCCCAAACCAGCGCGTGAGCATCAGATATTGCACCGTCACCAACAACGCAAAGAACAACGCAGGACCGGCGCGCAGGGCGTGAATCGGGTTGTCGAACACAAACGAGAACCCAGCGACTGCATAGGCCTCTAACGAGCCCATGTAGCGTTGGCCGTAGAAGAAGATCGGTAAGCGCTGACCGTCGGAGATGTCTTGTGCCATCAAGCCGACAATGGCTTCGTCGGAATGCAACAGCGTTTCACCGTAATAGATGAACGGTGCGCGAGCGGCCCACGCGGCGACGAAGAACGCGAATGCGATGGCGGCGTCGCGCGCTTTGAATGGCACGCGTTGCCAGGCGCTACGCGCTAACGGTTGGTCTGCGCAGTCACCGCGATAGGTTTCAAACGTGACGATATCGACGGCGGGACCGTCGGTCGGTGTCGTCGTGGTCGTGCTGCCTGCCGTGAATTTGGGATTGATCGTCGAGAGAATACCGTGCGGCGATTCGTTTGATTCGCTAACAGATGCGCGCGTTCCGGTACCGCCAGATATCGCGGTATTGCGCGAGTTTGTATCCGATGAGCTTTGCTCAGCGCTGTGGCACCGGTTTGCAACCGGTGATTCCGCGTCGCGAACGTTAGATAATGAGGATCGGTTGTCTTCCATGACGACTCTCCCGGTTCAAGCCCAACATCATCTATCATTCATCGATGAGATGGCTTGGGTATTCAGCTATACAGCCAATGATCGTTGCCCATAATGGCACATCGCTGGTGGCAGACACCGGTTACAAACCGGTGCCACAGCGCCTCTCGCTTGACACCAGTTAGAAACCGGTTCTACAGCGCTGCATCAATCACACCGGTTGCAAACCGGTGCCACAGCGCGTTGGTGACACAGCGCACCTGCCATAGCGCAACGATCAAATTGTTTAAGAGAGCCGGCCGCTCCGAATGATGGCGACCACAATCCAGACGGCCATCACCGAGGCGATTACGTAGCCGATCAGCCCGAGGAATCGCAGGGGAATGGTGTTGAAGATCATCACGTCGGTTTCCATGCTTAGCAGCATGGTCCCGCAGATAATCGTCGATGCCATAATCACCGCCGAGGCGAGTCGGTTGCTCGATCGATCCAGCTCTCTAGCCAAATAATCGAGGTTCTCGTGGCGGATGTTGATTTGAAAACGACCGCGACCGATGCCGCGCATCAGTTGCCGAGCCGTGCGTGGGCCGTCGCGCAGAATTGCGCCGATGTGCCAGGCCGAAATCCCCGCGCCGCGCAATAAGCGACCGGCCGAAAATCGATCGCGCAGCAATGCTGATAGCTTGGGTTTTAGGATTTCGATGATGTTGAATTGCGGGTCGAGCGATTCGACGACGCCGGAGATAATCGACAGCGATTTGAGCGCCGCCACGAAATCGCGCGGCAGCGTGACGTCATTATTTCGGACCGTCTCCAAGAGTTCGCCGAAGATCACGGACATATCCATGCGACGCAGCGGCAGACCGTAGTACTTGTTGACGAAGATGCGCAAATCTCGCATCAGCAGGAAACGGTCGGTGTTTTCGCCGAGGCAGTTCATGTCGTCGAGCACGTCGACGAGGATTTCGAATTCACGCTTGATGACGGCGAGCAGACCGATCACCACGCGGTCGAGCGTTTCGGCATCGAGCTGACCCGTCATGCCGAAGTCGACCAGTTGCAACTGATTTGGCGGCTTGATCAGGATGTTGCCGGGATGCGGGTCGGCGTGGAACAAACCCAGCTCGAAAAACTGTCGCACAAACGCATCGGCTAGCTGCCGTGCCAATTGCGGTTTTTCGAGCAGCAGCGTTTCGTCTTTGAGCGCGGGCCGCAAGCCCATGCCGTCGAGAAATTGCAACGTCAAAACTGTCGGTCCAGTGAGATCCCAACGCACGCGCGGCGTGACGATGTTTTTCTCGTCAGCAAACGCTTCGTGAAAGCGCTCCGTCGCGGAGGCTTCGTTAATGAAATCGAGTTCGCGTTCCAGCGTTTGCGTGAACTCGTCGATTAGCATCCGCGGTTTATATGGTCGCAGCTCGGGGAAAAATTGCTCGGCCTGCTCGGCGAGAAACTTCAATGCGTACACATCGAGTTTGACAGTCTTTTCAATACCGGGCCGGCGAATCTTGACGACGACGGGTTGACCGTCACGCGTGATGGCTTTGTGTGCCTGACCGATGCTGCCGCTGGCGAATGGCTCTTCGTCGAATTGCTCAAAAAGCGATTCGATCTTGTCGCCGATATCGGTCTCAATTAGGCGGCGTGCTTCGGCGCCGGAAAACGGCTTGACCTGATCCTGCAGGTGCGTCAGTGCTTCGAGCAATGGCGGCGGCAGAATGTCTGGGCGGGTCGAAGCGATCTGCCCCATTTTGATAAACGTAGGGCCGAGTTCTTCGCAGACTTTGACCAACCGCTGACCGATCGATTCGAGCGGGTCTACCGTCTCGGGCTCTTCGATTTTTTTTCGTCTGCGCAGGACCGGTCGCCCCGGTAGGTAGCCGCCGAGTTGCAGACGATCCACGAAGTGGCCGAAGCCGTGCTTGCTCAGCACACGCCCAATCACCAGCACCCGCGCGGCCATGCGACCGGTTCGTGGTAAGGTTGCTAGTGACATGGAAGACTCCTGTGGATCGTTAAGGGTGCCCCGGATTTTGGGTGCCCCTGCCCTTCCAGGGCTGGGGGACTTACGACGTTCGCCAGCTAAGGTCTCGGGGGCCGATTCAACCGGGTGCCCCTGCCCCTCTGGGGCTGGGGGACTATTGATGTTCACATGCCCAAGTTTCGGAGGCCGACTGAACCGGGTGCCCCTGCCCTTCCAGGGCTGGGGGACTTTCTTGGCCGGTTGCACCGATCCAACCAGACCGGTAATCCCCGTTATCAAGATCGAACCGCTCGATACGGGTATTGAGCGGGAACCGATTCATATTCGGACGCGGTGATGATTGCGTCAAATGAGAGGGGGTTTGGGCGGACGGCAGATGGATAAGGAGAATTTTAGGCGTTCGGAGTTGGCAATGTCGCAGGCGGAAACACCGCCGACAGAGCCGCGTCGTCCCGACGCAAGGGAGGCGTGAACGCACGAAGGCGGAATCCATCGATCTACCGTACCGTTTGCCCTAGCAGTCAATTTTGCAATCGATCAAACGACTGTACCATGTAGCTGCCGTGGGAGAGCTGCTTTTCATTCGGAAAAACTTTGGTCGGGCAGAATACGAGTAGCAGCAGAATCACAATAGCGATACGCCAAATGAATGCCGTTGTCTTCATTGGAATACAAGCGTCAGGAAAGTCGACGTTTTACGCGCATCAGTTCTCTCGCACCCATTTGCGATTGAATCTCGATATGCTTAAGACACGACATCGAGAGAAGGAACTGTTCTCAGCAGCCTTGGCAACGAATACACAGATTGTCATTGACAACACCAATCCAACTTTGGCGGATCGCGCTCGATATATCCCCCCAAGCAAGGCGGCGGGCTATCGAATCATCGGCTATTACTTTCAGTCCGAAATCGATGCTTGCAAGCAACGCAATTCCAATCGACCAAGCGACGAACAGGTTCCGCTTGCCGGATTACTTGGAACTTACGGTCGTCTCGAGATGCCGAGGTTAGATGAAGGGTTCGACGAACTCTTTTATGTTCGTATAAGAAATGCAAAAGAGTTCACAATCGAGGAATGGCGGGAATGAAGTTTGACGAACTCGACAATCGCATGCGCGTATTTGAAACGGCACACGATCATTGTGTCTTGCCGGGTATTTATATGGTTGCTCGACTCGACGGTCGCGGGTTCACACGCTTAACCAAAGAGCAGCAATCGTTCGAAGCACCGTTCGATTCGACTTTTCGCGACCTAATGGTCGGAACGGTCGAGCATCTAATGAATTGCGGAGTGCAGGCGCTATACGGATATACGCAAAGCGACGAGATTTCGATCTTACTTAGCCAAGCGGAATCGGCGTTTGGACGGAAAATTCGCAAACTCAATTCCATTCTTGCGGGCGAGGCCAGCGCGGCCTTTTCCTTAGGCTTGGGCGCACATGCGGTCTTGGACTGCCGCATCAGCCAATTGCCCAGTGCGCACAATGTCGTCGATTATTTTCGTTGGCGCAGCGAAGACGCTCATCGAAATGCGTTAAATGCGCATTGCTATTGGATGTTGCGCAACGAAGGTGCGACGGTCGACACTGCGACGAAACAACTCAAGGGAATGTCGGTCGCGAGCAAGAACGAACTTCTTTTTCAGCACGGAATTAACTTCAATGATCTGCCCAATTGGCAAAAACGCGGCGTGGGCGTCTATTGGGAAAGCTATCAGAAAGAGGCGCAGAACCCCAAAACCGGAGAGCCTGTAATAGCCGACCGCAGGCGACTCAAACGCGATTTTGAATTACCCATGCGAGATGCTTATGACGAATTCATTCGCGCGTTGTTGCAAGAACAAGCGCAATAGCGATGAACATCAGATGACAACCAAAATTCGCCCATACTAAAACAACATCCCTTGCTCGCCCTCTTCCTTTGGCGGTGGCTCCATACACGCCGCATCATCATTGCGCGGACTGTCAACGCGCTTATTGACCGGCGCTGTGGCGAGCAAGCCGTCGGGGAACGGATCGAGCAGCGCCAGTGCCGCGTCTTTTTCAGTCTCGTTGGCATTTAGCCATTTGTCATAATCGTTGCGTTCGAGAATGACCGGCATACGGTTGTGCAACGTTTGCATCAATTCATTCGGCTCGGTCGTGAGAATGGTGAAGGTTTCGAGCGGCCCGCTGTCTTCGTTGCCCGCCCAGCTTTCCCACAAGCCCGCGAAGGCTAAAACGTGCTCGTCGTCGCGGTGAATGTAATACGGCTGCTTGCCGCCCTTCTCTTTCTTCCATTCGTAAAACCCGCTCGCCGGAATCAAACAGCGCCGCTTCTTAAAGGCGGAGCGAAAGGACGGTTTCTCGGCGGCCGTCTCACTGCGCGCGTTTATGAGCTTGTTACCGATCTCGATGTCCTTGGCCCACGCCGGGATTAGGCCCCACCGCAACGAATCGAGTTGCTTGGCACCATCAACCAGCCGAACGACGGGCACGTCCTGCGTCGGCGCGATGTTGTAGCGCAGCGGCAAGGATAGCCCGCCGACATCAGTTAACCCGAATTCTTCGGCGAGTTCGTCCAGTTCGGCGATGAGGGTGTAGCGACCGCACATGGCGGGAAATTGTAAGCGATTTACGAACCGTCTCGATCGATTCCGCTATATTCGAAAAGGCGTCGCGACGACGGCGACAGGGCATGGGGGCTTGCCTCCCCCCTTCGCGTCGGGGACGACGCGGCTCCGCCATTGCGCGGCCCGCACGCCGCGATAACGAAATGACTCGTCCCCGCGCGACCGCAATGCCCCATCCTGCTCCGCGCAAAAATCACCGAAAATTCCATTTGAAAATCCCACCTGTTCGGTATATGTTAGGTATATTAATTAGGAAGTTTCACGTTGGACACCGCCCTTCACATCGCCGCTGCGGCGACTAGCTCTGGGGGGCGCGGAGGCGTTATGAACGAAGCAGCAGTACCACTCACGGCCCTCAGCGGGGCACAGCGCGATCTGGTGGAGCGGCATTTGCCCCTCGTGCGGCATACACTGAAGCGAAATCGCCATCTCATCCGCGTCGGTCGCGATGCCCGCGATGGTGCCGAGCTCTTTCAGGAGGGCTGTCTGGCCCTAATCGAGGCCGTCCGTAACCACGATACCGCCCGTCACGGCCACTTTGCGGACTATGCGATGGCTCGCATCCACTTTGCCCTGAGCCGCTACGTGCACGAACGCGAATACGCCGTTCGGGTGCCGTTTATCACGCAGCGGCGCCGCAAGCCGACGAGCCCCGATCACCAAGCCGACCAACCGCCGCTACCGACCGTCGTCCGCATGAATGAGCAGGCCGCGCCAGCCGTTCGCCGCCCCGGGCGCTCGGGCGGCGCGCTGGAAGAGCCGACGATCGGCGAATTGCTGGGCGAGCGAATCGACGTGGCGATGCGGCAGGTAAGCGATCAATTGAAACAGGGCCGCCGCTGCGCCCCCGGCATTCGCGAAGTCGTAGAGCGCTGCGTGCGCGAACGGTGGAGCGTGCCCGAGCCCGAGGCACGCACGTCGATTCGTCAACTCGCGAAGGATCTCAACTGCTCCGTTGGTCGCATCACGCATTGCGAAGAACGTTTCAAGAAAGGAATGGCCACGGCTCTCAACGACGACCCGCAATATCGCACACTCAAGCGCAAAGCCGCCGCCAGCCGCCACGGCGTGCATCAGCGCATTAGCCGGAATGAGTTGGCGCCCGAGCGACCCGATGACGCGACCGTTCGAATCGAGCGCGAGCGCACCGCAACTTCAAAACAAATCGACAAATCGCGGCCCTGATCGCGGCGTTATTACAAATCATCATCATCGCCGCAGCGTGGCAATTGCAACCGTGTCGGTTACCATCGAATAACATCTGGGAACGGTACGCGTCGCCGAGCCCGTTAAGATGTGGACCGCACCCGAATTGCAGCCTCGCCACTGTTGCATGACCATTCTATTTCGTTACCTCGCGACCGACCTGATCCGCAACACCGTCCTTGCGACGGTCACGCTGACGCTGATGGTAACGATCGGCGGCGGAATCTCGCAGTTGTTCGCGGCGAAACATGTGGGCGCGGGCAAGCTCGTCGGCATCGTGCTGATGATGATGCCGATGGCCGTGGTCGTGTCGCTGCCGATCGGCGGGTTGTTTAGCGCGGCCATTACCTACGGTCGTGCGTCGCACGATAACGAACTGACGGCTTGTCGCGCCGCCGGGGTCGATCCGAAAACTCTCTTGCGACCTGTTCTGTTGTTGGGCGTGTTGGTCAGCATCGTCTGGCTAACGAGTCTGAATTTTCTCATTCCGCGTTTGATGTGGTCGATCGAGAAAACGACGCGGAAGGACATTCTCTCGTTCGTAACCAATCAGCTTATCGACGGTAAAGCGCTTAGCTATGGCTCGTTCACGTTGCGGGCGTCGAGTTGCGTCGAAGTCTCACCCGACGAGGTTGAAGAAGCCGTCGATGGCGATTCGCAGTTTCTGTATCTGACCGGCGTCGCGTTTATGGAAGACGAACGCGGCTATCTGCAGCGGGCAGGCACCGCGGCGAGCATGATTCTGGCCGTTAGCGATACGGAATCGAGCCCGCAAGTGAGCGTATTGCTGCGGAACGGTCGCAGCTACGACGCAAATCGCATGCAGTTTCTCGAATTCGATCGACAGCGCATCGGGCCGATCGACGTACCGATGCCGATTGTGCGCAGCCTGCGATTTAAGAGTTTGCCCGCCCTACTGTCGTACCATCGCGATATCGCGCTGATTCCAGAGATTAAGCCGCTGGTTGCCGAGCTAAAAGAAAACTTGCGTGCGCATTACTTTGTTACGTTTGTCGAATCCGAGATGCAAAAAAGCAAGGGCGAGTCAATATCGCTGTCGTTGCTTGCCGAAGATGGCAACTGGCTAACCATCGATGCGAAGCGCGCGGCGATCGGCCCGCAACGGCGCGAAGTGTTGCTGCACGACTTAACGATTCGTCCAAAGAAAAAAGGAGGCGACCAACGCGGTCGTATGACGGCGAAACGTGCGAAGCTGCGTTTGCAACAGCCTATTAATTCGGACGATATTAAGCTCGAATTGGTGTTGATCGCTTCCGACGGTTCACTCACCAAAAAAGACGCTCGGCGCGATGATGCCGCCGATGACTTATTACTATTTCCTTTTGCGATGCAGGACGCGATGGCGTCGCCCTATCGCAGCTTTATCAACGACGGCTTTGCTGAGTTAACCGAACTACACTATTTGAATCAACCGCACGCGCTGAAGTTGAACCCGGAGCTCGCCAAGGCACAGCAGCGCATCTCGATCAAAGCCGCCTATTATGCCGCACAGGTGCGATCGGAATTGCACATGCGATTGACGGTCTCGCTTGCGTGGTTGCCGATCATTACGATCGGGGCGATTCTCGGCATTCGCATTCGCAGCGGCCAGATGCTCGTGGCGTTCATCGCGAGTTGCATTCCGTGTGCGTGCTTGGCCGTCTTAATGCTCGTCGCGCGGTCGTTCGCCGAACATCCGGTCAATGGCAATACCGGTATCGCGATGTTCTGGGGGGCGACGATTCTGTTTTATGGTATTTCCTGGTTCTTCGGGCGGTATGTGTTGCCGCGATAGGTGTGTAGAATACCCCTTGCTCCGTTTTTAAAGGGTACGCCCTATGCCACACGTTGCATTCACCGAAAACATTCAACGGCACGTATCGTGTCCACCCGGCACGTATGACGGCGAGACGGTCCGAGCCGTGCTCGATGCCGCGTTTGCCGAAAACGAAGCCGCGCGCGGGTACGTACTCGATGAACGCGGTGCCGTGCGGCGGCATATGATTGTCTTCTTAGATGGCAAGCCGATTACCGACCGAGACGCGTTGAGTGATAAGGTCTCTGGCGAATCCAAGATATACGTCATGCAGGCACTCTCGGGTGGATAACGTCGGCTGGCCTAGTCATTGAGGTATCATCAAGTTGCGGGTTAATTGGCGATAGACGCTATTGAACGCAAAAGACGGCGTCACAAATAATTGCGAACCTGAATGATTTGTCAGCATCCACCGGCTATTAGCCGGTGCCACAGCGCAACCATCGCTCTCGATCGCGAAACCATCTAGCCGTACGTCCTGGTTTGACGCCCATCGAAATATCCCCACACTATCCGACCATGTCACGCGAAGAAAAAATCCGAAAGATGCTCGATCAGGAACCTAACGATACCTTCCTGAATTTCAGCCTAGCGATGGAATTGGCCAAGGCGGAAAGCTGGGACGCCGCGTTGGCGCAGTTCGACCGTGTTATCGATATCGATAGCGGTTACGTCGCGGCTTTTTTTCATAAAGGTCAAACGCTGGTGAAGATGGGTGATGTCGATCGGGCGAAAGAAACGCTAACGGCCGGCATCGGTCGCGCCGGTGAAGTCGGCGATTTTCATGCCAAGCGCGAGATGGAAGAATTTATCGAAATGATTTAACGGCGACGTTATTCAGAGACGCGCCATGTTTGATAGAAGATTCGATCGCGATTCTGCGAATACGTTACATGCAACACGCCGTCCGACGTTTGCACGACGCTCGGATAACTAAACGCCCCGGCCCCATCGGCCAGCAGGGTTCGCCCCGACCAGCTAACACCGTCATCACTCGATACCATCGCCACCAACGGCGTGCGCTGCGTGTCGCTATCGTTGAAGATGATCAGCAGGCGACCGTCGCGCAATTGCGTGAGTGCCAACGCGCTATCGGGATTGGGCAAGTTGCCGCGTTGAGCGCTGGTCCAGGTTGCACCCTGATCCGCCGAGGTTGCATACAGCACGCTACCACCGCCGCGATTGCGACCGGCCATTAGTAACGTGCCGTCGCTAAGCTCGACGACGGCGGGTTGTAGCAAGATGTCTTCATCCGGGCCGTATACAGCGTTTACATTCCACGTCGCGCCGTCAGTATCCGTGTCGCGCAACATGAGTGCGTTCAACCAAAAATCCGAATAGGCCGGCAGTAACGTCGTGCCGTTGCCGAGTTGAATCGGCGGGTTGCGCAGATTCGCACCGGCCGGCAAGGCAACTTGCCGCGCGGCAGACCAGGTGGCGCCGGTGTCATCGCTTTCGGCCAGCCACACCGACGAACTCCACCATTGAAATGGGGCGTGCGCGAAGAACAACTGCACGCGCCCATCGCGCACGATCAAAAGCGGATTGGCGGCGGGGCTGGGAAGATCGGGCACTTCCATCGGCTCGGACCAGTCGGTTGCATTCGAGTCTTTAAAGGCAATGAAAATCGATGCGTCATCGAGTTCTTCCGGCCCGCGATAGCTATACCACGCCGTCATCAAGCGACCGTCATCGAGTATCGCCAGCGTCGCCCCATGGTGTCCGACACGGTCAGGAATCGACTCGAAGACAAACGACTCGTTCAATAGTTCTAACGCAGGTACATCATTCGACGCGTCGGCGATGATTTCAAAGTACGAATCGGGAACGCCGATAGGGTTGGGCAGGATGTCGCAGGCGCCGATCGCCAACACGCAAACGCACATGGCGAAAATCGTGCCGGTGGTACTTGGGGTGAAATGTTTGATTGGCGTCGCATGCATCACATTGAATTGTAATGCGGAACGGAAGGTTGTTGTTGTTTGGCGATTGGTCGAAGTGCAAGTCATCGCCAATTAATCTGACGATTAAGCCTTTGCGGCACTATTCTCAAAAAACCGTATCTATCGTTCTCGCTTGTATTCCGCGACGAGCTTATCCGCCAAACGCGTTGGTTCGGGCAGGCGATAACCCGTGCAGCACGACAAAACCAATCGCACGGCTTCATCGAGCGTGATCAAATGCCCGACGCTAACGAAGACCGGCTTCACACCGTCGCGCGTGCGCACAACCTTGCCGATCAGGTCGGCTTTATCCATCAACTTTCGCGTCGATCCTTTGCGCGCTGCGGGTTCGACGAACTCGCCGCAAAAACGCGATTTAGCGCAACCGACTGTCGGCAGGCCCAGCCATAGCCCCGCATGTGAGGCAAAACCGAGGCGGCGCGGATGGGCGCGACCTTGGCCATCCATGATGCAAGCGTCGGGCTGTCGACGCAGCTTTTTAAACGCTGCCAGCACAGCCGGGCATTCGCGGAAACTCAGCAGCCCCGGCACATACGGAAACGCTACCGGCTGCTCGATCGTCACTTGCTCGATGACTGACTGGGTGTGTAAATCCCAAACCACCCATGCGGCGACGATGGTTTTGCCGCCGTCGGCAAAGGCGCAATCGGCCCCGCCGATCAGACGCAGTGGTTTGGTTAACGGAGATTCTTCAACGCGCGACGCGAGTTGTCGCTGCAACGCAACCGCCGCCTTCGGTGCAAGGTCCCAGCGATGGCGCGGTCGGTACGGCACGGATTCGTTACTTCACGTGGACCATGGACTGCACGGTTAGCGCCGCTAAATCCATGGCTCTCGACCTGCACCCCTCATCGGCTAAGAGAATCGATTTCGACGCTATTACTTCATCCACGTCAATTGTGTGGGTTCCGAAACTTTGTAGCGCTCTGTCTGAAACCCTCACCCCAACCCTCTCCCTGCGAGGGAGAGGAAGTAAACGCCACCCACCTTTTCAATGTGAATGGCGCACAACGATGAAGTGAAATCTGCTCTAAGACCATCGCTTGCGCTAACTTACGGAACGATGTCTACCGTCGAGTGTCGGCGCACGAGCAATTGATACACGTCGCGAATGTCGTCAGGCAACAATCGCACGCAGCCCATCGACATATCGGCGCCGATGCTTTCCGGCTCGATCGTGCCGTGAATACCGTAGCCGCTATCGCCGATGCAATCTCCGGCGATACAGTCGAGCCCGATCCAATACTCACCGATTGGGTTCCTCGGATCGTCGGCGGCGTAATACTGGCCGCTGCGCGGGTCGGTCCATTCGGGGTCGCTGAGCTTGGTGGTCACTTCCCACTTACCCAACGGCGTGCCCGCACCGGCACCGAGGCCGACGCGGTAGCTGCGAACGAACTGCCCCTTCAAGAAGATATCCATGCGATGTTGCGACTTGCGAATCACGGCATCAAACGGGCCTTCGATCACCTTTAATCGCTGACCGGCGCGGATGAATTCGGGGCGTTCGAGTTCGTTGATCTGTTGCAGCAGGTTCATCGTGACCTTATGCCGCCGCGCCAACACGTACACCGATTCGCCGCTGGTGATTTCGTGCAGCTTGGTAAGCGGATCGCCCGGAGCGACCGTCTTGCTGAAGATCAGCTTGTCGGAAATCGTCGTGAGTTCGTTGCGAATGCGTTCGCGCTGTTCGTTGGACAGGCGACCTTCAAACGCTCGACTCAGTCGCGTGCGCGCGTCGAGCAATTGGCCGCGTTCGAGCGCCTGCCGCCCCGCCATCACGTCGGCGTCGACCGATTGCCCCAACGCCGGAACCGAATCCTCACGATCCGCATCGTCAGACTCGTCGACAACCTTCGCAATCGTCGCCGGTTCGAACCGCGCTCGCGCGGGCTCATCGATCGAAACCGGCCCCGTCGAGACCAACGGCAAATCCGTAACGATCGCCGACTTGTCAGTCCGTTCGCGCGTGCCGCCCACGGGGTGCTCGCTGCCGACGGGTTGGCGCTCTGCGCGCAACGGCAGCAATGGCTGATCGGCGAAGCGCGGTTGCGTATCGCTATCGGGAGCCAACGTGACGATATCGCTGCCGTTTTGACGATCTTCGGTTTGGAATTTCCAAACGTAGAGCCCCCAAATAGCGGCGGCGGCGATCACGATGGCGAGAATGACCGAACGGGATGTACTGGCCTGCGGCGATCGGCTGGACATGACGCTGCTCCTTCAGCATGGCGATGCGGCATACGAGATTCGTCGATCGACGACTCGCATAGATGCCACGCGAATATCCACACGCACGGCGCTGTCGCATCGACCCGAACTAGGTACGACGCGGAGCGAATTTGGTGCGATGCAATCCTTCGGCGAGACGTAAAAGAATAGCCGCAATCGGCCAGCAATCAATCAGCAGGGTTAAACTTATCTTAAATCTACAGTTGCAGCACAATCGAAAATAAAATCACACCACTGTGAATTTTAGTTCGATACATCGCCAAACCGACGCACGGTCGTGTCGGTGACAAGCATGCTCACCGGCACGTCGCGCTCGTTGGTCGGAATGTCATCGACGACCTGCTCTTCGAGCGCGAACCCGCACGCCACGCCGCGAAATTTCGCATTACCAAGGAAGCGGTCGTAGAAACCGCGTCCGCGACCGAGGCGATTGCCTGTGCCGTCGAAACCTAGGCCCGGCACCACGACAAGGTCGATTAACTCAATTGGGCACGGCGCGCCGCGCGCAGGTTCGCGCACGCCATACTCGTTTGTCGCGACATCGGTATCGAGATTGCGAATCTGCACCGGCATCATGCAGCGCGATTCCCATCCGATCTGCGGAGCGAGCACGCGTTTACGCTGTCGCCAAGCATCGAGCACCAGCGGCGTCGTGTCGGCCTCTGTCGGCAGCGACAGGTACACCATCACGACTTCGGCCTGCCGATATTCGGGCTCGGCCAGCAACTGGCGGGCGGCACCAATCGAACGTCGTGCGATTTCATTGGCACCGAGCTGTTGCAAGCGGGTCTTGATACTGGTTCGAAGTGCTTTTTTCGACACGATTCCCCCGTCGTGAACTGCATCTCATTCTGCGGTCGTAACTTATGGACTGTCGCTTTCGCTTTCAATAGCATGCGCGGGCCGACGAAATCGACGTCGGCAGTGCGAGCCCTAATGTAATGATCTCGGTGAAAACGTAGCGCCGGAGTGAACCATTCCCGATTCGATTCTCATCATGTTGGCACCGCTGTTGGCTGGGACGGTCCTATCGGCCGTTCTGACGGCATTGGTGCGGCGTGTGGCGTTGAAGGTGGATTTCGTCGATCGCCCCGGCGGCCATAAGGGGCACGAAACGCCGGTGGCTCTAGGCGGCGGCATTGCCGTGTGTTTGACGTTTGTGCTGTGCCTGCTGGCGGGGCTGGCGGCCGCGTATTGGGTGCAGGCGACGCGGCCCGCGTTCGTGCCGCCGATATTGGTTACCCATGTGGACGGCATCATCGCCAAAGCGCCGACGGCGCTGGCGATCTGCGGTGCGGCGCTCGTGCTCTGCTTGGTCGGTGCGATGGACGATCGACGGCCGTTGTCGATTGGGTTGCGCTTGGGCGTTCAGATTGCCGTCGCGTTGGTGCTGACGGTGCTGTTCGATCTGCGCGCGATGACGCACTTGCCTATGCCAGTCTCGGTCGGGCTGTCTGCGTTTTGGATATTGCTGCTGATCAACTCAATGAACTTTCTCGACAACATGGACGGGCTTTCGTCGGGCGTGGCGGCGATTGCGGCTGGCGTGTTTGCGACGGCGGCGGCGTTATCCGGGCAGTTGTTTGTGCCGGCGTGCGCGTGGTTGCTGGTTGGGGCGCTGGTCGGATTTTTGCCGTTTAACTTTCACCCCGCACGGATGTATTTGGGCGACGCGGGCAGCACCGTCGTTGGCTTGCTGCTAGCCGTCATCACGATTCTTACAACGTTTACCAGCCCGTCGCAGGGCGATCAGCCGTTTGCCGTCGTTGCACCGCTGATGGTGATGGCGGTGCCGCTTTACGACACGGCGAGCGTGTTCTGGTTGCGCCGTCGAGCGCGCGTGCCGATTTGGTCGGGCGATCGACGACACTTTTCGCATCGATTGGTGCAGCGCGGCATGAGCGTGCCGAAGGCCGTGCTGGTGATATGGTTGGCGACGTTGGTGACCGCGTTACCGACGCTGCTCTTGCCGCGCGCCGATTGGCAGATGGCCGTGGTAATCGGGCTGCAAACCTTGCTGGTGGTGATGCTGCTGGCGTTGATCGAAAGCAGTGGTCCGCATGAGTCGGCGTAAGGCGAGCGTCCATTCAATCACACCCCCGACGCAGCGTTCCGCGAAAGCCGAGCAAATCGCGCTGTTTGTGTTGCTGGCATTGATACCGTTACGCGCGACGATTAATGAGACGCACACGTTTGAAGTGCCGCGCATGTTTCGCGAGATCGCCGCGACGCAGGCGCATCCCGGCTACACGCTGCTATTTTCGTTCTTGATTTTTGGCATCGGCGTTTGGCGCTGGCTGAGCCGCGTTGCGAAGTTCGACCGACGATGGTTGCCGACGGGTGGTGAGTTTGGATTTGCTATCCTCGCTATTGCGACGGTCATCGCTACTGTGCAGGCCGGGCAGAAGCATTTGGCGCTGGTGGGCGGGATCAATCTGCTCGGTGCGGTTGTTTACGGATTCACGCTGCGGTCGATATTGAATTCGCCGGCACGCGTACGTTTGACGTGTTACGTTTTGGTCGCGACGGGTGTGATGCTGGCGGTTAAAGGCGGGGCACAACACTTCATCGAGCATCCGAACACGCTGGCGTACTTCGAAGAAAACAAGGCGGAGTTGCTTAAGAACAGCCTCTATTCCGAGGGCATGCTTCACGATTACGAACAACGGTTGCGCTCGGCGGAACTGAGTGGCTATTACCCACACAGCAATGTGTACGGCAGCCATCTCATCCTGCTACTGATGGCCACGCTCGCGCCGGTGATGGATCGGCTGCGGCGAAGCGTTTCAAGATTGACACTACTCGTGCCGTTGATCGCCTTCGGCATGTTGGCGGCGATTGTTTTTCTGGGCACGGGTAAGGGGCCGATCATCGGCGCGACGGCGGCGTTGGTAACGTTTGGGATTGGTGCACTGGGCGCGCGATATCTAACGCGTTTTCGTTACGTCGCGTTGGCGCTCGCTTGGCTCGTGGCTTTGGGCGGTGTCGTAGGCGTGGCACTGGTGTTGCAACAAGACGAGGCGGCGCTCGGACGGTCTCTGCAATTTAGACATATGTATTGGCGCGGCGCGGCGGCGATGGTCGAAGACCGCGGCATGATGGGTGTGGGGCCGCTGAATTTCGGGCGACACTTCACGCGATATAAGCCAGTCGAGTGCCCGGAAGAGGTCGAATCGCCGCATAGTTGGGTCGTGCAATTACTGGCGGAATGGGGTGTGTTGGGCCTCGCTGGCTTTGTCTTGATGCTGATAGGGATGAGTTGGCGCGTGGCGCGGTTATCGCGACCGCCCGATGCGATTAGCGCGGCATCTACGCAACCCGACGACGACGCAAGCAGAGTACAGGCAAATCAAACACGCAACGTTGATACGGCACACCATGTTCAAGCGCCTAACGTCATCTACTGGAGCGGCGCGCTGGGTGCCGTGATGTTCTTGTTGCTGGCCCAACACTATTTAACCAATGCGTATTTGCTTGCCGTCTATCTTGGATTGGGTTTGGTACTGCCCTTTCTGCTGGGGCTGTTGATGACGGCCATCGAAACCCACGACGACACGGCGATTAGCGATGCGGCGCTCGGCAGCGTAGCGATCCCCCTCTTCGCCGGCGCGATCGGTTTCCTTGTGCATACGGCGATTGACTTGGCCATGTTTGAAGGCGGGCCTGCCACCACGCTCTTTGCGATGATTGCTGCGGGCTTTGCCGCGATGTCGTTGAAGCACCAATCGCAAATAAACGACGAGCCGGTAGATTCGCCCTCTCTCCTGCAACGACGCATCGCGGCAATCGCCGGATTGACGGTCATCACGGTCGGCGTCGTTATGTTTAACATCGCCGGCAGCTATCAGGAGAATCTGTCGGTCGCCCGACGCAACCCGGTCGGCACGCGCATCTGGCGCACGTATATGAATCAGCCGCAGGCGTTGGCGTATCAGATGGCCAACAGCCGCTATCCGCTCGACGCCACCAGCCTCGGCGAATGGGTCGAGCAGCTTATTCCCCGCGCGCGCACCATCGGACAGTTCAACACGGCACTGGCGGCGGCCGATGCCCATCAACAGCGCGATCCGTTTAACGCGTTGGGACACAACCTAAAGGGAACGCTACTGCGCGGTCGCTTTGAGGTGAGCGAAGATATCGACGACCTTAAGCAAGCCGCCGGCGAATACGAGATGTTTGTCGCGGCTTATCCCACGCACCCGGATCGGCATATCTATCTGGCCGATGTGCTCGTGCAATTGGCCGACGCCGCCCAACACCCGGAGTTCCGCACGCGTGCCATACAGCACCTACGCCGGGCGTTGGAGTTGGAAAGCCAGCGCATTTACGTATCGCAACCCAACCGTAAATCGGCGCAAGACATTCGACAAATCGAAGAGACGATTCAACGGTTGGAGCAGTTGAATCAATCGACAGGCCGAGCGGTCGACGAGCCGTAGGCGTTACGACGAGCATTTGAACGAAACGAAAAAAGCGTGCAGCGCAGATGCGCGGCACGCTTTTTTTATTGAAACCTTCGAGACCGAGCGACTTAGCGCTGCGCGATCGGCGTCACTTTGCGTTCGGCCGGCCCGTTGTATTCGCTGGTCGGGCGGATGATGCGGTTGTCCTGATATTGTTCCATGACGTGCGCACACCAACCCGTGACACGGCTGCATACGAATATTGGCGTGTAGAACGGAATCGGAATACCCATCTGGTAATACGCGTGGGCTGCGGGGTAATCCGTATTCGGGTGAATATTCTTGCGCTCGAGCATCAACGCCTGCAGCTTGTCGGCCATGTCGATCCAATGGCCCTGACCCGTTTCTTTCGCGAGTTCCAACGACCAATCCCGCACGATCGACGCACGGTGGTCGCCATTCTTATACACGCGATGGCCAAAGCCCATGATGAGCCTCTTGTTGTCGGCGTTGGATTGGTTGTGTGCCTGCAGATCGTCGAACCATTTCTCAACGTTTTCGACTTTGCCAATGTCGAGGAACTGATACATGGCGGCTTCGTTCGCACCACCGTGCAGCGGGCCTTTAAGTGCACCGATGGCACCCGAGACGGCCGAGTGCATGTCGGCCAACGTCGATGCAATCGTGCGGGCGGTAAACGTTGAGGCGTTAAACTCGTGCTCGGCGTAAATGATGAGCGTGCCATCCACGACGCGGCCGGCGAGTTCGCTACCGGGCTTTCCTAAAATGAGCGACAGCAGGTTCGCACCATGGCTCTTGCCCGCTTCGGGTTTGATCTCGTCAACGCCATTGACCAAGTGCGACCAGTAGCCAGTGGCAGCCGTGAGTTGGCCGAGCAGGCGTTCGCTCTTGCGCAGATTCGCTTCGTGGCTGTTGTCTTGCGCTTCAGGGTCGTAATGCCCAAGCAGCGATGCGACGGATCGAAGCACGTCCATCGGCGGCGTTTCTTTGGGCATGCGCGCCATGGCGGCTTTTACATGGTCGGGCGTCACCATGGCTTCGAAGACGCGCTTGCGGAAGTCGGTGACTTCGCGTTCGTTCGGAAGTTCGCCATGCAGCAGCAGGTACGCCACTTCGTCGAAGCTGCAGTTGGCGCATAAATCATCGATTCCGTAACCGCGATAACGCAACGACGTTTGCGTGACTTCGCCTACGGCCGTCTTGCCCGCTACGATGCCGGCCAGTCCTTTGCTGCTCATATCAATGCTCCGTTTCTAGGCGCTTGTGGCACCGGTTTGTAACCGGTGTTTGCGGAGGCGTCGTGCAAACTTGCATCCGCCCCGTTGGTTTATTGTGTCTTCGCGCCTGCTTGCGTTTACCGCTTCATTACGGGCGCGGCTCTGATTACTCGCGCAGCTCCGTTTTTCTCTGCGCTGTGGCACCGGTTTGTAACCGGTGTTCCCTGAGGCGTCGTGCTAAGTTGCATCCGCCTCGTTGTTTTATTGCGTCTTCG
>Ga0207422_1000798_pt1 | contig 84019 bp, 71 predicted proteins | sample MarCyaLeptolynsp_FD_187757 | JGI IMG/M metagenome (GOLD analysis project Ga0207422, IMG submission 187757) | Marine cyanobacterial communities from Panama - species 1 Leptolyngbya sp. (SPAdes) | ecosystem: Environmental > Aquatic > Marine > Unclassified | place: Panama: Panama City | collected...
ATCAATTGAAGAATTAGAATATTTGTTACATCAACTGTTAAATGAAGGAGGATTAATTATCAAATGGGGGCGAAAACTCAAAAACAAAGGTAATAAAGTTATCACAGTTTAAATGCGGAACAGCTTATTTCGCTCAAGGAGGCTAGAGAAACAAGTTATTGGTTAAAAATCTTAATTGCTACCGAGCAACAACTAGAACCAAGATTACTTCCCTTACTCAATGAATGTAACGAATTAATTTCTATTTTTTATGCAATTACCAAAAACAGTAAAAATAATTCTTAAGGCTGCCAGCGTAAACCGGGACAAAATTCTGACCAAGAATAGCTCAATTATCCAAAGACTGAAACCCTTGCCATCCAAGTTGGCACACCTTAAGTGAATAGCCATTCTTAATTCTTAATTCTTAATTCTCTTCAGTGGTTATTATTACAGCAGCAAATTCACCCTACTTCTGGGGATTAGAAAATTTAGTAGGCTCAATACATTTTTGGGCACCAGAGCAGCAGATTATTATTTATAACCTTGGTTTAAGCAAAAGTCTTATTGAAGAGATAAGTACCTGGAAAAACACATCTCTAATTCATCGCTTTCTACCCAAGGATTTACCAGAACATTGTAAAGTCATTCATTATTATGCCTGGAAGCCCTTAGCTATCCATCATGCCATTCAGCATCACCAGTCATTACTATGGATTGATGCTGGTTCAGACTTGCGGGCACCTTTAACCAAGCTTCAAGGCTATCTTGAGCAAGACGGACATTTTTTTGTTCAAGGGCAAGACCTTGATATGACCTTAATGTCTCATGATGGTTGCTATGAAGCAATGGGCACTAAAAAAGAATATTTTCAAGGGAAGCCACATTTTGCCGGAAATCTACAGGGATACGTACAAAATGGCAAGGCTCATACCCTGATTCTGGAACCCCTCTACAGGTATGCTTTAAATCAGGACTGCATAGCACCGACAGGTAGCAACCTAACTAATCATCGTTTTGATCAAACAGTTTTATCTATTTTGATTTATCAGTCCCAACTTTCTATCATACCGCGTACCAATCTACTTTCAGCCCATAGAGATGAGTTACATCCTGATCCTGAGCAGCCCAGTGCAGCGACTGTCTACACGGCACGATGTTCTTCCGAAGAATATGTCGATAAGATTATTGAGCGAGCAGAATAAAAGTTGACTACTAGTACCGCTGCGCGGAATTAAGAATTAAGAATTAAGAATGCTTATAGAGTAAGGATTCTATTGATCTCAAACTGGTGGGTTATTTCCGCCGCATTTAAAAAAATTTAAAAGTCTTGATCATGAATACAGCAATAAAAGAAAAACCCTATGTCCTTGTTACAGGTGCTGGAGGCTTTATTGGCGGACATTTGGTATCGAAACTATTACATATGTATGGTGTCAATCGAATTAGAGCCGTTGATATTAAACCCTTGGAGCAATGGAAACAAATCTTCAAGGGTGTTGATAATGTAGTAGCAGATCTTCAGAAAATCGACGAATGCCACAGAGTATGTAAAGACGTAGATTATGTATATAATCTCGCATCAGACATGGGAGGAATAGGCTTTATTGAAACTAATAAAGCCTTATGTATGCTATCCGTATTAATCAATACCAATATGCTCTTGGCATCAAGGGATGCAAAAGTTAGCAGATATTTTTTCTCCAGTTCTGCCTGCGTGTACAATACTCAAAAACAGCAAGAGTTTCAATTATCCCCCCTCTCGGAGGAGGATGCCTATCCAGCTATGCCAGAAGATGGCTATGGTTGGGAAAAACTATTTTCTGAGAGAATGTGCAGGCATTTCAGCGAGGATTTTGGGCTAGCAACTAGGGTAGCTCGATTTCATAATGTTTATGGTCCATTTTGCACCTGGCGAGGAGGAAGAGATAAAGCTCCTGCCGCAACTTGTAGAAAGGTGATTGAAGCTAAAGTTCAGCAAAAACAGGAAATCGAAATTTGGGGAGATGGTAAGCAAACTCGAAGCTTTATGTATATTGATGATTGCATCGAAGGTATCATTAAAATTAGTATGAGTGATATCAACGAGCCCATCAATCTTGGCTCCTCAGAACTGGTGACAATCAATCACTTAGTTGACTTGGTAGAGGAAATTGCAGAGGTTAAATTAAAAAGAGTGTACAATACCAATGCAGCAAAAGGGGTGAATGGCAGAAATAGTGATAACACCAAAATTATTCAGTTGTTGAATTGGGAACCAAGTACTCGACTTAAAGATGGCATGAGAGAAACTTATTCCTGGATTTACGAGCAATACATCCAATTTAGGTGTTAGATTTATGTAATTTTTTTAGTAAAATAGTGGTAGTGAATAATTGATTTTCACAAAATAATGTTGTGGTTAATGATACTGATAGTCCAAACATTGAACAATTTAGAAATATTCATAACAATTCACGCTCTCTCTACATGGAATGAGCTAGGGCGAAGTCAAGGACATTGTGACACAGAGCTGAGTGAACGTGGTTGTTTCATGGCTCAACAGCTAGCACTGCGAAAGGATCTTGAGCACGTCAAGAAGATATATACAAGCGACTTGAAAAGAGCTTATCAAACAGCCCAACCTCTATCAGAACGCCTGAAAATACCGATCATCAAGAAGAGCAACTTGCGAGAAGGAAACTGGGAACACTACTTCAAACAATCTTCCTTAAAACCTCTCCCTTTTGCAAGAGGTTTTGAGACAAAAGAAGATTTGCGTAGGCGTGCTCAAGAGCAAATGAATGAAATCGTATCAGAAACCGACGAAAGTCCCATATTAATTGTAACTCATGGTGGTTTCTTAAGAGAATTTATCAAATCTATAGACCAAGAAGGAAGGCACATCTATGAGTTTATTCGGACAGCGATAAACCGATTGCTCTATGTAGAAGAAAAATTTGCAATACAGTCTCTCAATGATTATCAACATCTTGAGGGAGTAAACTTAGGATTATCAAAACCTGAAGGTAGGGGAGATTAAGTTATGAAGTATACTTACATATAGCGTTCATAAATGATTTCTGAATACAGACAGTACAGCAACTTAATACCTAATACCTAATACCTAACACCTAACACCTAATTAAATATGCCTAATTCAAACATTATCCAATGTTCACCCCCTAAAGATTTGGTTAAAACTGAACTTACAGTAGTAGCCTGTACAAACCACTATTTTGGTGATGACTATGTCCAACCATTCGAGCTACCAGCAGAATGGGGAATGTCCATTTCCTGTAACTTCACAGATGATCTGTCTTTAGGTGGCGAAGCTGATGCACTTTGGTTTCATGCAGCAACAACTACTCGCATACCCAAACATAAGAAACCAGGGCAACCTTGGATATTAATGTCGATGGAAAGTGATGAGAATTATCCCTTACTCAAGAATCAAAAGTTTCTCGATCTTTTCGATATTTACATGACTTATCGATTAGATTCTGATATCCCTACACTGTATCCTAATTGGAAGCAGTACGGAGATTTTATGAATCCTCCGCTGCCCACTAAGGTGAAAAGCAGCCATTCAGCTTTGGCAGCTTATATTGCCTCGAACCCTGTCCCACATCGTGATGAATATGCTCAAGAGTTGTTTGAATATATTCCAGTAGACTCGTTGGGTAAATGCTTGAATAATAAAACGGTTCCCGACTTTATTACGGGTGACAATATTTGGGCAAGGGGAGGTTTCCATTCAATTCTAGATATTTTGCCCCACTATAAGTTTTATCTTGCTTTTGAAAATTCTATTACTACTGATTATGTCACTGAGCGTGTTTTTCACGCCTTAGTGGCAGGCTCTGTGCCAATTTATTACGGGGCGGATAACGTGAAGGAGTTTTTGCCCGCAGATAATGCCGCTATTAATATAGCTGATTTCGATAGTCCCAAGGAACTAGCAGACTATTTGTTATACCTCGATCAAAATGATGAAGCTTATGAACAACATCTAGCTTGGAAAACCCAGGGTTATTCTGATAGTTTCAAGAAACTGCTCGATATTGGAGATATTGAACCACGTTACCGTATGGCAGTAAAACTGGCTCATAATTGTTCTAGGGATTGTAACTGTGGCGGACGAATTCGGGGATTATAGAGGTAGGGAATAGGGAGTGTTTCTTCCATTCGTAGCAGGCGGTGCACCGCCAGTTGGAGGGGCTCTTAAAATTCTTCACTCCGCTATTAAGAACCTGAAAACTTCTTTATCAAGGGTGTTGTTATGCCCCTATTGGCGGGTGCATCTCATATTTGCAAAAACATCATTAATAAAGAAGCTCACTGAGGTAAGCACAGCGGACAGAAAAAATCTTAGTAAAATTATTATTTTGTTAGCTTTGAGCTTCAAAATCATCTTCGCGCAGCTTTGCTGTTCCATCTGCCTGCAAAACCCAAAGCTCTTTATGAATAACACCAGTAGCTTTATTCATTTTCCATTTTGATGTCAGTATGGCACTGGTATCATCAATAATTTCAATCTTAGGCTCGATATATTCTACGCCAGAAAACCCATCATCAATTAATTTCTGCCAAAACTTTTGGATCTCATTAGAACCCATAAATGTACCAAATGGTCTAGCATACATAATGGCTGATTCTTCATACTGAGCTGCACAGCCTGTTGCATCACCTGAGTTAAAAGCAAACTTCCATCGTGTGCTTGCTTCATTGACTGCTTTTAACAAGTTTTCACGTTTATGTGTCATCTTCTAGAATTTGATAGCGCATTTAAATTCACATATTATTGTCTCAAATTTTACGATAAAAACTCTGTTAAATATTAACTATCTTGGCTGAAAGACGGTTACCAACTTAAGGCCGGACACTTTATATAGCACGGGCTTCAGCCTATGGACAATTGAGCTATTCTTGGTCAGAATTTTGTCCCGGTTTACGCTGGTAGCCCAGCATGGATTTCCAAAATGTGGGCGTGATGCACCAGACGATGGATGTGCTGTACTCTCCTGGATGTTGCTGTTGCAGTTACTCAAACAGCTTCATGGGTTTGAGTTGCGGTTGCCTTTTGTTTACAAAAGATGTTGTTATGTCAATGATTTTGCTAAGTATAGATGCTTCCCAGTTGATTACAACCAACTCTCAATTAGGTTACAAGCTGTTTCTAGTCCTGCTTCTTTCCTAATTTTAGTGCTCAGTGTTTCTGCTCGCTGCTTGTAGTCAGGGGTCAAAACTTTGTCCTGCAAAACTCTAGTAACTTCCTCAACACGCAAGCGCATGGGATGCATGGCTGCTCCAATACCATGTAAAACGATCTGTTTAGCATTGAAAAATTGATCATTCCCGTAGGGTTCCACCAACATCGGACACCCATTGCGAAGAGCGCGAGCAGTTGTACCAATACCACCATGATGAATCAGAGCAGCGGCACGGGAAAAGAGCCAGTCTTGAGGCATAAATCCAGCAAACATAACTTGATTGCGATCGCAATCTGGGGGTAAATGTTCTTGATTAAAATCAGCCCACCCCTGTTGAATTAGAATTGGACGCCCTAATTTAGCCGCCGCACGAACATGTACTTCTACAACTGAGCGGGAATCCTCCAGGGGTTGACTACTAAAGGAAAGCACCAACGGCTTTGGTTCTTGCTCCATAAATTCCTGTAAATTGGGCTCCGGCTGCCAACTACTCCACTCCGGAGCTTCATAAAACCAAAAACCCGTTTGCACTGCCTGGGAATATGCTGCCGTCGGTTGACTAAAATAAGCACTAGATGCCAGGATTAAGCGATCGCACAAATAATATTGCTTCCACTGTTCACCGGTTAATTCCGCTAGATCCAGAGATAGGCGTATTTCCTGAACCATCTGACGCATCTGCTCACCAAGGGATGGTTTATCTGAATCAGGAAATTTATTTTCCGTCTGGGGTGTTTTGGACTGCTTCCTTTGCAGACAATGCAGACTAGGTGTAACTGATGCCGATATCCAGGGAATACCCAGTTTTTCATGAGTAATTGCAGCCACCAGATCCTGTTGAGGTGTTGAGATTAACAGGTCAGCTTCTTGACAAGCTGCTAAGATAGCAGGTACACCTTCAACGAGATGTTCCCAGAACATTTCACCAATATCTTCATCCGTTGACTCCCGTTTACCACTTAAGTGATTCCATGATTGGGGATCTTCTTGCGCTTCCTCCTGCCCTATGGGTAAACGGCCATGAGAAACTACCTCTAAACCAGCTTTGAGGGCATAGGGGTGCATCGGCTCCCCAATTGCCATTAATACTTGATGTCCCCTAGTTTTGAGACCTTGTCCCAAGGCGACTAGGGGCAAATTATCTCCTAAGGTTCCATAACTGGTAATAACAATGGCTACCATATTGGTAGAGAATGAAACCGTCAAATCTTACTACTTTTGCCTACTCCCCTCGAAGTTCCCCTCCTCGGAGGGGTTAGGGGTGGGTTGGGTTAGGGGTGGGTTCTGCTCCCTACCTAACAACTTTTAGCGTTTTCCTCCACGACGACCACGCCCCCTTCTACGACGCCCACCACGGGGGCCATTCCCGCCAAAATATCCGCCACCAACGGGGCCATTCCCGCCAAAACAGAATCCTCCGTCGATCATTTCAGCTTGTTGATCTGACAGAAACTCCAAATCTTCTAACTCAAGCTCGCCAGAAAAAGGTACTGACTGCTCATTCTTCATCGATTCATCTGGCATAGAAGTTACCTCACTCTATTCCAATGTTTAATACTGAAGAAATTATATCTATATTAGATTGCTTCCTACGTAGAAGTACGGAAACTTCATTGTAACTTCACAAAAAGTGGCGGGAAACTCATTTCTTCTAGGTATGATACCAAATCCGCTTCAGTCAAAGATTTTAGCAAATTGAGATGTAATACTTTCAGAAGCGGATTTGGTATGAGAGGGATAGCCACCCACCGCTTCATTGGTCATTGGTTATTAGGAACAAATGTCATTCAGCTAGGGGTTTAAAAAATCTAAATGCTCACCAGGTATCTCCTTTAACTCAGTAGGAGTTCCTTGAACCTTTAATTCACCTTTATCCAGAAACACTACCCAGTCAGACCGCAAAATCACCCGTGGGCGATGACTGATAATGATGGTAGTTTTACCCTGACGGGAAAACAGTAGCTTATCCAGTACTTTAGCTTCCAACACTGGATCGAGAGCACCTGTGGATTCATCCAGGAGCAACACAGGGGGATCTGTTACTATTGCTCTGGCGATCGCTAATCGTTGTCGTTGTCCACCGGAGATATTTGCACCAAACTCCCCTAACACCGTCTGATATTTGTCAGGCAGTTCACTGATAAACTCATCTGCCATAACTACCTCACAAGCAGCTACAACTTGCTCAAAGGTTACCCCTGGAAACGAAAACCGAAAGTTTTCAAGAATCGAGCGGCTCCAGAAATGGGGTTCTTGGGGTACTAGCACTACCTGCTGGCGTAGGCATTCTAGAGACAGATCCTGTTGATTGTAGGAACCAAAGCGAATATTCCCCGACTGGGGTGGATATAGTCCTCCCAGTAGTTTCGCCACAGTACTCTTACCGCAACCCGATTGCCCAATCAGTGCAGTTACTTGACCACCGGGAATAGTCAGGTTAAAGTCTTGCAACAAGTTTACCCGACCAACATGGTGGAAGTTCAGCTTTTTGCAGACAATATCAGCAGTGCGGGAAAGAGTTGCCCAGGGCTTTTTCTCCATGTGCTCATCTTCAGAGGTGGCATCTAGCACTTCTGACAGACGTTGAATGACAACCTGAGCAATGATAAACTCATTCACCAACCCCACCACCGAGCCAAGAAAGCCCAAAAAGTTACCACTCAAACCACTAAAGGCAATCAGTTGACCAATGCTGAGGCTGCCGTTGATAATCAAAAAGCTGCCCAACCACAGTAAACCAATATTCGTCAGACCAGACAGCAGGTCAGTAGTCAGACCGCTATACAAATCGAGCTTAAATTGACTCCAGTTGAGGTTGGCTAGGCGGCTAAAGTTACGCTGATATTCATCCCAGGCTTGGGGGGTAGCTTGGGTAGTTTTCAGCACCATAGAACCGCGAAAGGTTTCTACCAAAAATCCCTGGTTCTCGGAGCCTTCAATGATTACTTGGCGGGCTTTGCGGCGTAGGGCGGGTAAGAAGAGTAGATTAACACCAATCACCAGCAAAAACGCCACAATCGACGCCAGGGTGAGTACCCAACTGTAGAGCAGCATCACAACCAAGGAAATAATGGCGATAAAAAACTGGCTGGGTAGCTCTAACACAACTTCCTCCACCAGATCATTTACCCGGCGCACATCGGCAATGCGGCTAACCACTTCTCCACTGCGACGGGCATCAAAATAAGACAGGGGTAGCCGCAACAGCTTATAGCCATAGTCCAGCAGGAGTCCTAACTGCAATCGCTCAGCAAAATGCCCTACTAGGTGAGACTGCACCAAGTCAATACCACTACGAAACAAGTTGATTGCCACTACACCAATAACAACAGTTGTAAGTAGTTGGGTGTCGCCTCGCACCAGCACATCATCAGTGAGGAGCTGCATCATTACCGGCATGGCTAAAGCCAGTAGACCAATAGCAATGTTAATAGCAATGGCCTCTAGTAAAATGAAGCGATAGGGCCAAACCCGTTTGAGAAAGCGACCAAATCCCTCAATTTTGTCATTAGGCTGCTCATAAAACCGCTCTTCATTGGGTTCTAGTAGCAGCATCACCCCATTACTCCAGCCCTCCAGCAATTCTTTTCGGCTGAGGTAGTGCACCCCCACTGCCGGATCCGCAACCAAAAAACCTTTGCGCCGCCGGCTGTAGAGCACCACCCAGTGATAACCTTTCCAGTGGACAATAGCTGGTAAGGGAATCCGCTCTATACGCTTGAGTAACTCTGGGGTTGCTTTCACCTGGCTAGCGTTGAAGCCCAAAGCCTCTGCTCCCCGCCGCAAGCCCAGTAATGTTGTTCCCCGCGCTCCTGTGCCAACAGCTTCTCGTGTGCGGCTGAGGGCAAAGGTGCGCCCATAATGCTTAGCTACAGTGGCAAGACAAGCCGCACCGCAATCTTCTTCACTATGCTGGAGTACAATTGGAGTTCTCACCCTTGTTGTTTATTACAAACCACACAATTATCCCCTTCTATATCCTTGTTTCTTCAGGTTATAGCCTTTCTCAAGTGGATGAAGTACGGAAGTTTTTGTTGACAATACCAGGTGATCAAAGTAGATTCTTCCCTGTTCCCTGTTCCCTACTTACAAGTCAGACTTCCATGAGCCGAAGCTCACAACAAAAGGATGAAAATCTTCCTCTCCTGACTTCTGACTCCTGGCTTCTGACTCCTATTTTCAGATTAGAGGCAAGACTTAACAGTTAATAGACACTAACATCTCTAATAAACCACTGACCATCTTGACGCACTAAGTCATACCGTACTCGCAAGTTGTCATCATAGGATTCAGCTTGGCTAAGCTCACCATTTTGATAAAAAGAACCAACTTCCTTGACAGCAGCATCTACTGTAGCTTGATCTGGGTTAGCATCACTGGTATTAACTGAGTTCACTTCAACATCATGCTTGTACTGCCAGTAAGAACCACTTTCCTTGGTCTCTTCCGCACGTCGCTGCCAAATAGATAAACTGGGGTCAACTAAGATTTGAGCTAATTGTTCAACTTGATGCTCTTTGCCGAGAGCATTGTTCTTAGTAGACAACCAAGTTTGGATTACTTGCTTAGCCGTTTCCTCCACCAATAGACCCTCAGGAGCAGTTATCTGACTGTCCGAATCGGGAATTTCAACAGGAGGCTGCTCTAGCTCCACCTGAGCTTGTTCTTCGTCTAGCTTTGGTGTCTTACGTCCGAGCAAGGGTCCAATCAAGACTAGACCAAGGACTCCCAATCCTATCAGAACAAGAAGGGTCGGTAATAGTGAACGCTTATTTTGTGAGAAAGGTTTGGACTTCCTAGATATCAGTTGCAGATTACTAGGTGTTAGACCATCAAAACTTTTTCCGCCACTAGATGACTCTGGAACTACAGAAGTCCTTCCTGTTGAACCATTCGTCATTCGCTCAGAACCACTTCTTGATTGGCGCTGTTGGTGTTGTGAATATTCACTAGGAAAGCCTGTAACTGCTGATTCTCCCACTGTTGGTGTGGGAGCAACCCTTTGAGCTGTGGGTATATTTGAGACACTTGATACTGTTGATTGCTGGGCAGTAGCACCAAAGTTTGTCGTCCGACTAGCTGTGGCAGTAGCAGCCTCTCGTGTCCACTGTGAGGTGGCAGTTACTGGTTCAGTTAGTGGCAATTTGCCTGTTGTCAAAGGTATTGTGCCACTACCTCCCCTAGAAGATACTGTAGTCGCATAGGCTTTTTTCTGAGATTCCACAACAGCCCATTCATTATCAGCTTCCCCTGTTGAATCTGACAGATTTTCTAAATATGCCTGTACCTGTTCATCAGCAAAATATTCTTTCAAAGATGCCTTCTGGTTAGCTAGATCCCTGAAATGGGTAAATACCGAATTTTGCAGCCAACGCTCTCCGTAGAGGCACAATCCTGGTAATAAGTCTGGAGCCCCGTGAGAATGTTCGCGAATAAAGGCAAGAGGTTCGTATTCCTGACTCAGTTCTAGGGCTCTACTGGCTTCTTCTGTTTGACCTAAGAGTAGGGCACATACTGCTTGTTCTAGATGAACATCTTGACGTTTACTCAAGCGCATCAGTAACTGTTTAGCACGAGCAATCAAACCAGGTTGTCTTTGGGCAAATCCCCTTGCTAGTAAGGCGTAAACTGCTAAGTAAGTAGCAACAGCGGAAGGACGACGAGCTTCAGTCTCAAACAGAGTTTGCTGTTCAGTAGCACTCAGATAGCCCCGCAACTGCTGGATAAAGCGCAGAAAGTCATCAATCCCTAATCCTGATTGGTCATCAGCATTACCATCTATGCCCCCACGCTCCTGTAGCATATCTTGCAGCAAACGCAAGCCATTGCGCCTTTCACCAATATTTTCGTCCGGTAGGGCTAACAGTTCCAAGATACGGTAAGGACGCAGCTTGTAGAGATCTGCTTGAATTTCTCCTCTAACACTGGGAAATAAGCCCTCTTTGAGGAGCAATTCTTGACCTGTTTCTAAGGAAGTAGCAGCATTTTCGTAGTGACCTTGCTGCCACTGCTCTCGACCAAGTTCTAAGCAGGCTAGCGCTAAGGTTAAAACGATGTCAGCTCGAACTAACTGGGAGTCTCCCAAAGAACCTTTATCCAAGCTAATACTATCACTGCTACTTAGATAAGGTTGCCCTAGTTTCAGTACTAGTTCGTATTCCCCAAGTTCTTGAAGGATCAGTAATACCCCAACGAATTGCTCATCTTTGATGTCAATACTGGGGGTATGGGAGTCTGTATTAGAGTGAGTCGTGACTCCCTGACTAGAACGCTTAGCTGCTAATGCTTGGTCCGGCTCTTGGTCATATGTTTTGGTCAGAAAATTACTATCATAGGCGGAGCGCTCTTGAGAATCAGAAAGAATCTCGTAGGCTTCGTCTAAGAGTTGTTTGCGAGACGCGATCGCTGCTTCCGAATATTCTCGGCGCGGCAATTGCAAGGTGCGATCGCGATAGGCTTGGCTGATTTGTTCAGCACTAGCCTGGATCGGTAATCCTAAAATTCGGTAGTAATCGAGCGGAATTCGCACAGTCCACTTCCCCAGCACAGAGTAACTGAATTTATGGTAGTCCGTACCTGTCCAAGTTGCTAATTAAGCGTCCATTGAAGAGGACTGAGATTAGCCACATGAATCCCCTTGTTCACAAGCGTACTAGAGTACCTAGCTTAGAGTTTGGGCGTGCCCACCCTACCTTTTCATTTTTTGAAACTCATGGTTGCTGGTGGTCAGTACTTTACCCTTGTCCATGCGTATGACGGGTTGTTCGCACCCTTACTGCTACCATCGCTTTACGTCGTTGTGTAAATTAGGCGATACCGACGAATCTCGCCTGTGGTAGACCAGTTAAGTGTATTCTATCAGAAATTGGAGAAACAGTGGTATTTTGGCACAAGTGAGTTTTACTCAACAAAGCCTTCGGCTGTGTTAAGACCAGAAGAGTCAGGAAACTAATATTACTGTAAGGATACTACTAAACCGATGGTTCAGGAACGAACTTTACCCGATTTTAAAATTGCTTCCGGCACGATCACTAAAGAAGAAGGATTACTCCTATACGAAGATATGGTACTGGGGCGTTTGTTTGAGGACAAATGCGCTGAGATGTATTATCGGGGCAAAATGTTTGGTTTTGTCCACCTCTACAATGGTCAAGAAGCAGTGTCAACTGGTGTGATTAAGGCATTGCGTCCAGACGAAGATTTTGTCTGCAGCACCTATCGCGATCATGTTCATGCTCTGAGTGCAGGGGTATCAGCACGGGAGGTGATGGCAGAGTTATTTGGCAAAGCAACTGGTTGTAGCAAAGGACGTGGTGGTTCGATGCATCTGTTTTCAGCTCAACATAATTTGTTGGGAGGTTATGCCTTTGTTGCCGAAGGGATTCCTGTTGCTACAGGTGCTGCTTTTCAAAGCAAGTATCGACGAGAGGCTTTGGGAGATGGCAACGCTGATCAAGTAACTGCTTGCTTTTTTGGTGACGGAGCTTGCAATAACGGTCAGTTTTTTGAATGTTTGAATATGGCAGCTCTTTGGAAACTGCCAATTATTTATGTTGTTGAGAACAACAAATGGGCAATTGGGATGGCTCATGAGCGAGCAACATCCCAGCCGGAGATTTACAAAAAGGCCAGTGTATTTGGCATGGCTGGTATAGAAGTAGACGGAATGGATGTTATGGCAGTAAGAGCTGTAGCTCAAGAAGCGATCGCCCGCGCTCGTGCTGGAGAAGGTCCTACCCTAATTGAAGCTCTTACCTACCGCTTCCGAGGTCACTCTTTGGCTGATCCCGATGAACTTCGCTCTCAAGAAGAAAAGGAATTCTGGTTTACTCGCGACCCTGTTCAAAAATTTGCCGCTTACCTCACACAAAATAATCTGGCAGATTCTGAGGAACTCCAGGCAATCAGGCAAAAAATTCAGGATGTCATTAATGAGGCTGTTGAGTTTGCTCAATCAAGTCCTGAACCAGATCCTAGTGAGTTGCGTCGCTACATTTTTGCTGAGGATTAATTCAACTAATTTAGCCAGAGGATTGAGACTTCCTCTGGTTTTGTGTTCGCTTCAACCAACCTACAAGATTTGCGATTGCCTACGGCACCAGCGAAGCTGATCGCACTAAGGCGACTAGAAAAGTAAGTTGGGTGGAAAATCTATAGATTAATAAGCTTGTTGTACTCTGCAGTTTTTCCTTTAACAAAGAAGATTAAACCTCATCCCACGACTTGCATTATGTGAGATACAAACACTCTTTTTTAATTAGCCATTTGTCCTAATAACCAATGACCAATGACCAATGACCAATAACCAATAACAATCAGTTTTCTACCTGATAACCCAAGTCTGACAAAAGGAGGCGAGATTGACGCCATTTAGGTTGTACTTTGACAAATAGTTCCAGGTAAACTTTACCAGCAATTAACTTTTGGATTTGTTGACGAGCAGCGCTACCAATACCCTTAAGCATACTACCTTTCTTGCCAATTAAAATGCCTTTTTGAGATTCCCGCTCCACATGAATAGTGGCAAGAATGCGGGTAATCTTCGGCTCCTCTTCCACTACATCAATAGTAATTGCTACTGAATGAGGTATTTCCTGGCGAGTCAGCAGTAAAATTTGCTCCCGAATTAATTCCCCCATAATAAAACGTTCTGGTTGGTCTGTTACTAAGTCAGGAGGATAGTAGTATGGTCCTGGTTCTAGTTTGTCAATTAACTGTTGTTGCAAAGCTGCTAAGCTATCACCAGTAAGAGCGGAGAATTTGACGACTTGCCAATCTTGGGGTGCAGCTAGTTGACGGTAACTTTCATCCAGGGATTCTTCTTTACCAAGGGAGGTTTGTAAATCAGATTTATTGATACCCAAAATTACTGGTGTTTGGCTACGCTTGAGCAAATCAACAATAAAGCGATCGCCTCCTCCGGCTATTACCGTTCCATCTACAACTAATAAAACTACATCTACCGAATCAATCCCAATCCTTGCATTTTTCACCAACACCTTACCTAGCTGATGATGGGGTTTGTGAATCCCTGGGGTATCGACAAAAATTAATTGTGCCTCTGGCGTTGTGAGGATACCCCGCAGGCGATTGCGGGTTGTCTGTGCCACTGGGGAAGTAATGGCAATTTTCTGTCCCACCAATTGATTCATCAAAGTAGACTTGCCCACATTAGGGCGTCCTACAATACCAATAAAGCCAGATTTGAATCCCTCTGGTGCAATGGGAATGCTTACTCCCACCGATGAGTTAAGGAACTTTTCTTCTGGATGCTGGTGTGCTGAATAGCTCTTGGTGTCTTTTGCCATAGCGTTGGTTTAGGGAACTGCAAAAAATAAATTAGGGAACTCCAAGCAATAATTTGTTCCCCCATCTCCCCATCTCCCCATCTCCCTCTATCTCAAGCATCAAATACCAACGCTTCACCTCGAACCTCTGTATTCAACGTCCCCCGATCATAGACAATTTGACCACCAACAATAGTGATTACAGGCCACCCAGTCAAGTTCCAGCCTTCAAAAGGACTCCAGCCACATTTTGTCAAGACTTCCTCCCGTAGAACTGGTCGATAATTGTCTAAGTCTACCAGTACCAAGTCCGCATCGTAGCCAGGAGCGATCGCAGCTTTTTTGGGAATCCGATAAGCTTGAGCTACAGCGGTGGACATCCAGTTAGAAACTTGAGCAATAGTACAACGTCCCTCCATTGCTTGAGTGAGCATCAAAGGCAAAGATGTTTCCACCCCTGGCATACCAGAAGGGGTATTGGGATAACCTTTAGCTTTTTCTTCTAAAGTGTGGGGAGCATGGTCAGTAGCGATAAAATCAATTACACCATCTAGAAGAGCTTGCCAGAGTACTTGATTATCCTTAGGCGATCGCAAAGGGGGATTCATTTGGGCTAGAGTACCCATTTTCTCATAGGCACTAGTATTGAGTACCAGGTGCTGGGGTGTGACTTCGGCTGTTACCCAACTAGGCTTATCCTGCCGTAGCAACTCCGCTTCCTCCCCAGTAGAGAGATGGAGAATATGCAAGCGTCGCTGATATTTTTTCGAGAGCTTCAGCGCTAATTTGGTCGCATTAAGAGCAGCTTGGTTATCCTGAATTTGGGAATGAATGGCTGGATCGGTAATGCCAGCAAATTGCTCACGGCGCTCCCTAATCCGAGCTTGATCTTCAGCGTGAACTGCAATTAAGCGATCACCTTGAGCAAAAATGGGTTCTAGTACTGCCTCATGATCTACCAATAAATCACCATGAGCAGAGCCCATAAAAATCTTAATGCCACAAGTAGGCTGGGCATCGCGAAGATCTGGTAGATTTTGGGGCGTTGCCCCGATAAAAAAGCTATAGTTTACCAAACAATGGTCTGCTGAGCGCCTTAACTTGTCATCTAGCGCTGCTTGTGTAATCGTAAGAGGACGAGTGTTAGGCATTTCCATAAAAGAGGTCACTCCCCCCTTAGCACAAGCACAACTAGCACTAAAGAGGTCTTCTTTATGTTCGAGTCCTGGTTCTCGGAAATGTACCTGAGGATCAATTACCCCTGGCAACAAAGTTAAACCATTTGCGTCTATCTCTTTATCTACTCTCGTTGAGGGGGTAATTTCTGGAGCAACCTGTACAATTTCTTTTTCAAGGATCTCGACATCTCCTACTAAAAACTCTCCAGTGGGTAAAAGAATACGAGCATTACGGATTAACAGGCAACGGTTAGAGGACATAAGAAAATGTTAAAATACAATGATAATGCCATACTTATATTTAAATTTGTACAGTTACCATTAGACAACTTCCCATTGGTTGAGATTTGGGGTAACTAGCTCCATATTTACCTGCTTCCTTTACTCAAATTTTTGACTTGAGCGTAATTAATCGACTATGACTCGTGCAGAAAATCCTTGGATAGAAGGGCTTAAGACTATCGCATTGAGTGGCGTTCTCGCTTTAGGGATTCGCCACTTCGTAGCAGAAGCACGCTACATTCCTTCAGAATCAATGCTACCAACCCTACAGGTTAACGATCGCCTGATTATTGACAAGGTGACTTACAAGCTGCGCAAGCCGGAGCGGGGAGATATTGTTGTCTTTGACCCCACTGATGCCCTCAAGCAACAAAATTTCAAAGATGCCTTTATTAAAAGGGTAATTGGTCTTCCTGGGGATAAGGTAGAGGTACAAGGGGGACGAGTGTATATTAATGACCAACCTCTGCGAGAAAAGTACATAGAGGAAGAACCGAACTACCATTTTAGTACAAAGGAATTTAATCAGAAACTAGAGGATATAGAAGGGGATACAGTGCCACCGGATCATTACCTTGTACTAGGAGATAACCGCAACAATAGCTACGACTCTCACTACTGGGGTTATGTCCCTCAAGATAAGATTATTGGCAGGGCTATAGTGCGTTTTTGGCCTTTAAATCGGCTTGGTGATTTGGATTAGAAATCAAGGAATTTAGAATTTAGAATAAGAGAATGTAGTGTGCGCGTATGCGCAAACGTCTCGCTTGCGCTTAGGTGAAAAGCGAGCAAGATGCTCGCACTACCAAAAATCTAAACTACGAAATTAGCTGTGTCGCGCCATTAGGTTGGGTCGAGGGGATCGAGAACAAAGAAGGCGAGCCAAGAAACTGAAGCTAATACATCAGGGATATTTGTTGCTAATAATCGATAGAACTCAATGGCAAGAGCGCAATTTAATTATGTTAAGTCTCGCTTGGGGGAATCACGCAATTCCTGTATATTGGCAGCTGTTACAAAAAAAAGGAAGCAGTAATTTACTTCGACAGCAGTAATTTTAACTCCAGTATTACGGCTACTAAGCCCTTATCCAGTTCTGGTGTTGGGAGATAGAGAATTTCATAGTGTCAAGCTCGCGTCTTGGCTACAGGAAAGAAATGTAGACTTTGCTTTACGTCAGAAGAAAGGTACTTGCATCCAAGATGATAATGCTGTTTACCGAGCCCTAAAAGACTTAGATATTCAACCAGGAATGTCTCGATTTTATCAAAATATTTCTTGCACAAAATCTCATCAGCTTGGTGATTTTAATTTAGCGGCTTATTGGAAACGAAAATATAGAGGTAGAGGGTCAAAAGAACCTTGGTTTATTTTATGCTAATTTAGCATAACTACCCCAGAAGAGCCATTTAGTTTTTATCAAAAAACATCAAGCCGATGCTGTATTTCGTAAGCATCAAGCACGTTTTCAAGAGCTACGAAAAGGTAAAATTGTTGGGTCACATGATAAACAAACTGTTTGGAGGAAGCCTCAAACCTGTCCCACGGGCTTAACTAAAGAAGAATTTGCGACACTTCCCTTAACTCTAACGGTCAGAGAAATCCACTATTATATTGCTGTTCCTGGATTTCGGACACAGCAAGTTTCTCTCATCACCACTTTATTAGACCCTGTTGCTTATTCCACCATAAATTTGGTTGAACTTTATGGATTTCGTTGGGATGTGGAACTAGACTTAAAACATCTCAAAACTACTTTAGGAATGGATATATTGCGTAGCAAGACTTCAGAGATGGTACGGAAAGAAATTTATGTTTATTTGTTAGCTTACAATCTCTGAGGTGAGTAATTGGGAGAGTCAAAACTGGCTCCCTCTTTCACAAGAGAGCTCATTCTGAGCAATAGCGCTTCAACCGACGAATGTACTCTATAATAACTTCAGTTTTAGTTTTGCCTTTAGCTAAGCAGTACATCTCTAGAGTCTGTAGATCTGCCTCTGGCAAACGGATAGTTAGAACTTTATTGGATGGTGGCTTAGTTCTGGGCATAAAAAGTTTTTGTAATAACAAAATACGATTATAATCTTGACATAATCAAGACATTCTTCTTGTTTTTTTAATAAAAATTAAATTATTTTGTGCTGATGACGTCATGCATTACGTGAGATTACACGTTTGCTTTGCCCCGCTATGCTCTCTGACTTTTAACAGCATCTTCTACTACTATCGAAGTTGTACTATAAATTTCCTTAGGACATGATTCAGATCGATCCAGACTGGTGGCAATCCCTTTTCGACGAAGTTTATTTGCTGACTGATGCTCCCTTTGTGTGCAATCCTGAACTGACCACACAAGAAACCACAGTAGTAGAAAAGCTACTGAACCTATGTCTGGAGGACCGCATTTTGGATCTGTGTGGTGGACAGGGACGCCATGCACTTGAGTTAGCGAGACGTTGCTATCAAAATATCACCGTTCTGGACTATTCTAATTTTTTGCTCCAACGTGGGAAACAAAAAGCTGCTGAAGCTGGTCTAGGTGTGATGTTCTCTCAAGGGGATGCCAGGGCACTCGACTTTCCCTCTACAAATTTTGATGCGGTGCTACTTATGGCTAATTCCTTTGGCTATTTTGTCAATGCTGCTGATGATCTCCGAATCCTGACAGAGGTTTGGCGCGTGTTGGAAGACGGTGGGCGCTTCCTGCTCGATCTGGTTGACCGCGAAGTTGCTCTGAGTAATTTCTGCTCTGAATCCTGGCATGAAGCTACTAATGATATCGTAGTCTGTTGGAAACGGGAACTCGTGGAAGATATGATACTTGTGCGGGAGATGGTACTATCCAAATCTAAGGGTCTGTTGCGTGACCGTACCTACACAGAACGCCTTTATAGTCAGGAGAGCCTCCATAACATACTTCTAGAGGTCGGATTTACCGATGTCAAAGCACATAATGACTTGTTTGTCCACAATCCAGATAATGATACAGACTATGGCTTAGCCACCCATCGCTTACTCATAACTGCGACCAAGGGATGAGAGCGAATAGTCAGACTCAAGGAATGGATCGCACTACTGGATTTGAATATTAGTCCCAATCCGAAGATTCTGCCTGATAGTCGCAGCTCTTACAGAGTTTCATATCGCGATTTTTCCGCTGTAAATTGTCTCGGTACATTTGATATTTTTCATTTTGCCAGATCTCTACTAATGAAGATGTGGCAGTGTCGCCCATAATCACCTCAAAGCGCCAATCGTTGCAACACAATAATGCTTCGCCACGATGGTTAATGTACATCTGCTGAAATGGACGGGGACAACCTAAGGGAAGAGAAGATGTTAAACACCTTGCTCCAGGGACGTTGCCGGAACGATTCTGCATATCAGGCGTTCCCCGTTTAGCCCGAAACTCAGATGACCAGAACGCCATATTGCGACAATTCACTAACTTAGTACTCCGTGCCAAGTTAGTTCCATTAAAAGCAGGGTTGCTGTACCCAAAACGCAATGTGAGATCTCCACGACGATTTTCGAGACGTTTGGCCAGCGCTACATATTTCTCGTATTGCTTTGTACTATCATAAGCATTGATGTCCAGACTGTTTAGTCCAGCGTCAAATAAACTATCGGCGATCGCATCATTGAGTTTATCCCCATTGGTATTTAGGGCAATCCAGCTCTCTGGACAATGCTCGCGGGTGTAGGCAATCAGTTCGGGAAGACGCCGATCAAGCAGAGATTCATTCATCATGTAGGGCGAGATTCGACCGGCGAAATGAATTTCTGCTAATTGATCGATAATGCGATGATACACTTCCACTGCCATAAACGTCTTGGGGACGGGAAACTTTCCAGAAGGGCAAAAGGGGCAACTTCGATTGCACCAGGAGACAGTTTGGATCTGGATACGTGTAAAAATAGGGGTAGATGCCGCTGTGCTAACAGAGGCAGGGAGATCTTGGGTACATAGAGACTTATACATGGGTATAATCGCACCTCGTACGTTTGAACAAAGCCTGATGTTTCTCAACAGTCGATGGCTGTGCGATCGCCTTACCTATTTTAACCCTAGTCTGCCTCCGACCACTCCCCTACGCTTTAGGAAACTCAGCACATACCTGGTGCAGAATTTCTGCGATCGCAGCCGCCTCTTGGTCTGGATGAAAATATTGTTGTACGCGCTGACGCCCAGCTTTTCCCATACATTGGCGTAAGACTGGCTGCTCAATAAGTCTATGGCACCCTGCTGCTAGAGTTTCGAGATCTCCCATCCTACAGAGGTATCCGGTCACGCCATCTTCTACAAGCTCGGGCGTGCCGTCAGCATCGGTAGCTACCACCGGGAGCCCGCAAGCCATAGCTTCTAGGACGCCGTTAGGCATTCCTTCCTGGTAAGAGGTACTTACATAGATATCCATCCTTTGCAAAGCCCGACACATTTCTGGATGCGGCAGGGGACCAGTTATTTCAACCCTGTCGGTTAGTTCAAAGTCTCGGAGAAATGCAGCTATTTGCTGTTCGTCATCAGCAAACCAACTGTAGCCAGCAATCAGAATACGCACCTCTGGAGACACACAAAGTTGACGGATTAAATCAAGAAACAAAGGAATGCCTTTCTTCCAACGCAGAATTCCACTGGTACCCACTACCGTTGGCTGCGCAGACTCCACAGTGGACTTCACTCTGGAGTCTGCCGCAGGTACAAACATCGAACAGTCCACAGCATTAGCCACAAAAGTAGCCTTAGCACGACAGGGTACCAGGGTATCGGCCATGCGCAATAGGGAGTTGCTGACAAAAATAAGATGCGTACTGCGTTGCAGCACTGTAGCAATGGTACTGGGATCTATAAACATATCTTTAGTTATGTCATTCCCCCTACAGCTACAGACTACCGGCAACCTCAATCTCTCTCCCAAAATAGTGGCCAGGTAACCGCCCGGGTAAACAAAATAGGCCAGGATGACATCAAAAGGATCTTGCTGTTGCCGTACTTGAAAAGAGTCACACAGATTGGCAACTGCAGGTTGGCTATGTAAGGGATCTTCAACAAAGTCATAGCATAGGGCAAGATGTTCTCTGTTGAAGGGGCTACCACATCCAGAGTTTTCAGGAGAATTTGGAGGAGTAGTCAGCACTGTCACCCGATAACCGGCTCTGAGAAAACGTTCGACAAGGCGACCGGTGGAGATTGCCACTCCACCATCGACCATAGGGGGGAAACTCGGTGAAATCAAACAAATATGCACCAACCCACTCCTCTATTTAGGGCTTGGGAGAATAAGTAACAAGTAACAAGGAATGAAGAACTTATCAAGGGTGGGTGAGCACTTGCATCCCCCAAGGTTACCTCGGGATTTCCCCTGAAGGTGCAAGGTTTCTTGAGCCCATCGATACAATTTCCTTGCAGTTGGCAAGACAAAAAAAATCATTAAAAGCCTTGTCTGGTATAGCTTCCACACTTATGCAGCAAACTCTATTTACAATCCCTTGGAACCTCGCAAACTTTCATACAAGTTGATCGCGCTTGCTGAAGCTTCTAGCAAAACAGGATTTACTATCTGTATCTGTTTTGGTGTAAGGACGCTGGTTGCAGCCAGCCGCTTTCGGTCAGCCTCACAAGCAACCAGAGCCTGAGAGGCGTGCTGGGCGACCCAGTGCCATTCAAAAGACCCCTGGGAAACGTCGCGGAGATACTCCTCGTTGTAGGATACTACTACTGGCAAACCTATCAAGCATCCAGTATAAACAGCTAAATATGCTCCAGGTAATGCACCCCAGACATGCCACACCTCACAGGGAAGCGCTCTTTGCAATAGGCATAAGAAGGTAAAGAGTCGAGTGCGCAAGGATGGTTGTTGCCACACGCAGCAATCTATACAAAATATCTGGCCTCCCTGGAAGCGATACACCTGACATGGCACAACATATTGGCAGGTTTTCGGGAGATTGCTTGTATTTTTGGGAATCAGAGCTAAAGTTTTTGTATATGTAGCGATCGCTTCTATCGTATCGGTTGAAGAGACCCACCAAACCTGATGTCCCTGTTGGTTTAGGTGTACGGCGTGTTGGTAGAGAGTTATAATATCAAGGTTTTTGCTAACTCCAGCGATAGTAGTTGTCAGATGATAACTAATCAGACCAATACGCATCCTAATGCTCCCGAAGAAAATCCGATTGAGGCAGTTTGGTTGCAACTGAAAAACTTACTGAGAAGGTGTTATCGTTTTTGTAAAAACTTCAATATTATTAAGCGTTTATTTAGACTTTTAGTTGACTTTAAATTATTCAATTTTCCTGATATTGAAAAGTATGATGTTTTTTCATGTCTCATTTAGAAACGCTATATTGCCGAAAAGTTTAATTATGAGTATAGGGTAGAGCGTCTACAAGAGCGAAAAACATGGCTATAGAATAGACATTCAGTTACTCAAGTCTAGACTCATAAGTCAAGATTCAGAAGGGAGCGTCACCTTGGATAAAAGTGCGGTGCATGATGCGAGGATACTTTCCTAGAAAAGGATGGCGATAATGCATCGTACAGCGGTTATCCCAAAGTATGATATCACCTAATTTCCATGCATGACACCAGATAAATTCTTTCTGGCAAGAATGACCCCACAACATGTTTAGAAGGTTTTGGCTTTCTTCCTCTGAAAAACCGTCAATATACTGGGAAGGATATTCCCACCGACGACCAAGGTAAAGAGCTTTTTTCATTGAAACAGGGTGAGTCCGAACAAGGGGATGATGAGCGCCTGGAACTTCAGATAGTTTTGTTGGCAGCTTCATACCAGAGCGAATTATTTCTCCTGCATCGCGACTAGCATCATGTACAAGCGATCTATCCATGCCTCGATCAAGAGATCTCGGGTTTCCCTTGAAATATCACAAGCTAAATTAATACCTTGAACTTCTGCGCCTAGTGCTTTCCCAGTGGGAGTAATTATAATTTCATCCGGCTGATTCACTTTGCTTGATGAGGTAATCAAAATCTGTTGTCTGGTATTTTCTGCTAAAACATAGCTTATTGATATCCTATCAATCTCCTAAATGAACCCAAACTGATTTGGTTTGGGTGTAATTCAATAAAGCTTCCAAGGATTTATCTCGTCCAAAACCGGACTGTTTGAATCCACCCCAAGGTCTAGTCATATCGCCGCGATCAAAACAGTTGATCCAAACTACACCAGCTTCTATATCACGAGCAAATTTGTGAGCTGTGCTAATATCGCTTGTCCAGATAGAAGCAGCCAATCCGTAAATTGAGTCGTTAGCAATATCAATTGCTTCGTCTACATCCTTGAATGGGATGACAGCAGCTACAGGACCAAAGATTTCCTCCCGGGCAATTTTCATTTTATTGTTGACGTTGGTAAATAATATTGGGGGTACATAGAACCCTTTTTCTAGCCCATCAGCTAACTCTGCCCGATATGCAACAGTGGCCCCTTCTTGCTGGCCAATTTCAATATAACGATTAACGCGATTCTGTTGCTGTCGATTCACTAACGGCCCCATTGTAGTCTTTGGATCTAACGGATCCCCAGGAATAAAGGTATCTTTTGCCTTTTCCTTGAACCGTTGTATAAAGTCATCGCGAATCTTGTCTTGCACTAAAAGACGAGAACCGGCATTGCACATTTCTCCCTGATTTGAATAAATGCCATCAACGGCATACGTTGCTGCTAGATCGAGATTCTCAGTATCCGCCAGAATAATTTGAGGAGTCTTACCACCACATTCGAGAGAGACTCGCTTGAGATTAGATTGGCCAGCATAAATCATCATCAGTTTACCAACTTCGGCTGAGCCAGTGAAAGCGATCGCATCTACGTCCATATGGAGTGCTAGAGCTTTACCTACTTCCTCTCCAAAACCAGGCACGACATTGAGCGTACCTGGAGGACCTCCTGCCTCGATAAATAACTCGGCTAACAATAGAGCACTCAATGATGATTCTTCTGAAGGTTTCAACACCACTGTATTCCCTGCTGCTAGTGCTGGTGCAATTTTCCAAGCAGCCATCATTAGAGGGTAATTCCAAGGAACGATACAGCCCACTACTCCAAGGGGTTGACGAAGAATGTAATGCAGGGCATTCGCTGCTGTATTCGTTACCTTCCCTTCTAACTTATCAATGGTTTCTGCAAAATACTGGAAGGTTAAAGCAGACTGAGGAACATTTACAGCAAGCGTGTCTTTAATTGGCGTGCCCATCTCTAAGGTATCCATCAGAGCAAAATCCTTAGCCCGTTCTGCAATCAGTTGGGAATAGCAATACAATACTTTCATCCGAGCGCGGGGATCTTGGCGAGACCATATTCCTGCTTTAAAAGCTTGCCTTGCCACTCTAACTGCTCGGTCGATATCCTTGTCCCTACCCCGTGCGACTGCAGCGATCGCCTCGCCAGTTGCTGGATTGATTGTTTCAAATTTTTCACCATCTGCAGCATTAACAAACTTGCCATCAATAAAGCAGCGCGTTTCAGGTTTGAATGATGCTGCCAGTTGATGCCAGTCCCATTTGTTTACGGTCTCTACTCCGTTCATATAAATAAAAGTCAAGTTATCAATTAATGAAAAATACCTCAATACAGTGTTTCGAGTAAAATCATCTGGGAAAACGCCTACCCAATTCTGTTATGTCTCAAGTTGACCCACAGAACCTGCCTGCTATGCTGCAAGATGCTGCAGACCATCTATGGATGCATGCCTCGGAATGGCAGGCGATCCTCACGCGAACCGATCGCCGATTGCTATTAAAAGGACATGGCTGTATGGTGGTGGATGCCGAGGGTCGCGAGTATCTAGACGCTCTTTCTGGTCTCTGGCTGGTTAATGTGGGGCACGGACGCGAGGCTATTGCACAAGCAATGGCAAATCAGGCGAAAACCCTCGCCTACGCCAGTTCCAGCCGGGCCGTCACTTTACCGGCAATAGAGCTGGCGACTTTGCTCAGTGACCTTACCCCTGGAGACCTCTCAGCCGTTTTTTTTAGTAATAGCGGGTCGGAAGCAGTTGAATCGGCGCTGAAAATTACTCGTCAATATCACTACCTGCGTGGCGATCGCCAACGATATAAAATTATTGGCCGACATGGTTCTTACCATGGAGCAACCTATGGAGCTATGAGCGTTAGCGGCACTCGCAGCAGCGTCGATACCTATTTTGGTCCGCTTTTGCCAGGAACCCTCGCCGTTTCCTGTAAACCTTACAGCGCCGAAGCTATTGAGGATGCGATAAAGTATGAAGGACCGAATACCGTCGCCGCTGTTATTGCCGAACCTATTTCTGCAGCTGCTGGTATCATCATACCACCACTGAAATACCTGCAGCGCTTGCGGGAGATTTGCGATCGACATGGGGTTCTGTTAATCTTTGACGAAGTTATTACTGGTTTTGGTCGTACCGGTAAGATGTTTGCAGCAGAACACTGGGATGTTGTACCTGATATTATGACTGTCGCCAAGGGTTTGAGCAGTGGATATGCGCCTATTGGAGCTACAATTTGCCGATCAAAGATTGCCCAACAGTTCAGTAGCTCACTGAATAAACCCTTGGCACATTTGTTGACCTTTGGTGGTCATGCAGTTTCTTGTGCTGCAGCGTTGGCCAATCTGCATATCTTGCAGCAAGAGCGCCTAGTCGAAAATTCTGCCCAGCAAGGAAGTATCTTGCTAGATCGGCTGCGTCAACTGATGCCACGCCATCCCATCATTGGGGATGTGCGCGGACTCGGTTTGTTCTGCGCTGTTGAACTGGTGAAGAACCTCGAAACTAAAGAACCCATCCCTGATGGTCCAGAAATTAACCGTCTCTTGGAGATCCTGTCCGAACTGGGTGTCCTTACCCGTGCAGAAAGTAGTAATCTGTATCTGGCTCCACCACTGTGTATCCAGCAAGAACAAATCGAGCATATAGTAACCATCGTTGATAAAGCGCTGTCACGCTTTGTCCAGGAAGGTCGCTAAGCAAGAATTACCAATCAAGAGCCATTTCTTGCTTGAGGTGAATGTTTTTAATGTGCTTCTTTACCGTGTTGAGAGAAATGAACAGTTCTGCAGCAATTTCCTTATAGGAATAGTTGATTCGACGCAGTAGCCAAACTTGTGCCTGACGGGGAGTTAGGTTGTACTTGAGGACTTCTGCGATCGCTATATTCCGCAGGGATTGATGTTGGTCTTCAAGAGTGATTAAAATGCAGGGATGCTCTAATGATGCTAATTGTAACCATTTAGTCCGAACTCGAAAAGCAGTTGACTTATCAAGGGTAATCTCAGACTCAATAATTACTGTTTGATGAGGATAAAACTCACGGCTATCGATTAAAGCTTGGCAATGACGCCAGATTTCTTTTGGCACTGAGTTCAATGTTGAGTTGTCTTGGAATTGTTGACAAATTTGGCAAGCATACTTATTGCCATGAAGCAATTCTCCTTGAGCTGTCACAATCAAGACACCGTCCATGCTTTCCAGGACTCCTTGTAAGAGGGTACTATCTACTTGTTTTGCTTGAGAATTTGCTCTTTCTAGATTGTGTATGTCAGTATTCATCCTGTGGACTTAGATGAGAATCAATTATTTACGGGACTCTACTAAGTACTTTGGATTTAGTGGCTAGTTATATGCAAAAGTCAAATTTTTGTTACAAAGTTTTATAATGACCTAAACTGCTTCAAGATGGAACTACCGCCGAGATTGCCGTTGTCTGTTAAGTTATTGGCTTCTTCCTCGTTTTGCCCTCGAACTCGTCGTATAGCTGCTCGCCGTTCATCAAGGAACTCGTCTATCTGTTTAGCAAATCTGCGATTATCTACGAGCAAATTGGCAGCTGTATCCCCTTCAATCCTGATAACTTTGAGATCACTAAGAGCACTGATTGATACAACACTAGGTTTGCCGGACATAAATACTGATTCCCCAAAAAAGTCACCATTGAAAATCTGAGCAACTTCTTGTTGAATACTATTAACATCTTTGATGGTGAGTCTGGCATGGCCATGTTGAATAATGTAAAGTCCTCGAACGAATTCTCCTTCTTGAATGATTTGTTCTCCTGTACCGTAGTATTCCACAGTTGAATCTAAGGCTAGTCTGTCAAGCGCTTCGATGCCAACAGAAGTGAAATAAGGGAGTGACTGAAAATACTCTGCAATTTCCTGCTGGGTGTGTTCTAACTCTGGCTCATTAATACGTGCATAATAGATATGGTTAATGGGATAAGGTGAGAGGCTAAGACCACTACGTTGAGCTGTGTAATACAGGCGCGTTTTGAAATCGCTGCGAGCTTGATAGGTACTCATGAAGTCTTTTGCCATAAACATCACTTTGTAACTGATGGAAAAATCGTCAAAAGAACCTGTGGAGATAATCTTGAATCCCTTTTCTAGATCTGTTCCTTGAGTTTCCAACAGAACCTGCTGGAGAACCTGCCGAACACGGTTAGGTGAATCGTCATTGGCAAAAGCAACATCAATCCAGATGCCCCGTGCAGTATTTGGCAGAGAGTAGTTGAGAATGCGCTCTTTTCCTAAAGCTCCATTGGGAATAATGACGACATTTCCCTCTACCGTTTTCAAGCGAACAGAGCGCCAGTTCATGTCAATAACTTGACCTTCGAGATCGCCCAGCTGCAACCAGTCACCTTTTTTGAAGGGACTATCAGCAAGTAATAAAAACCCAGAGACAAGGTTGCTCAGGGTATCTTGTAGAGCCAAAGCAATAACGAGGGAACCAACACCTAATGCCTGAGCCGCTTTACTGATGTCAACTTCCCAAACCTCAGCAAGTGCATAACTGGCAATGACTAACACGATTGCAGCACGGACAACTTGAAAGAAGAGATTAGCGACGGGGAGCTGCCAAGGGTACTGTTTGTCTTCAAGGGTTAACATTACCTTGAGCAAAGACAAAGTGGTATGAATAACAGCGATCCATAGGAGTGTTTCCAGAATTTGTAGGAATACTACTAATTCTCTCCATCCCAAAATCTGCTTAATAATTAACAGGAGGATCAAAGGAGGCAAGACAAAGCGTTGGAAGTTACGAACAAACGGTGCTAGAGGATGCTCTCTTCGCTTTAAAGAGTCCCCGATCTGCCCCAGGACAATGGTTAATATGGGGAATCCAAAAATCAAAATAGAGCCCCAAATCAATAGGGATTGGTTCATCTTGCCCCCAAGTGTTTTATGCGATTTTTTATGAGCTAAACTGCTTCAAAATAGAACTACCGCCGAGGTTACCATTGTCGGCTAGATTATTAGCTAATCCATCAATTTGCTTTCTGACTCGTCGTATTGCTGTGCGCCGATCTTCAAGGGAATCATCTATTTGTTTAGCAAACCTGGGGTTTTCTAAGAGCAAATTGGCGGCTGTATCTGCTCCAATTTTAATCAGTTTTAAATCAGTGAGGGCACTGACTGATACTACACTGGGTTTGCCTGACATGAATACTGATTCCCCAAAAAAGTCACCCCTGTAAATTTGAGCAACTTTTTGCTCACTGCCCTTGGCGTCTTTGATTGCGAGTTTAGCATTGCCATTTTGAATAATATAAAGTCCTCGAACAAATTCTCCTTCTCGAATTATCTGTTCTCCCGTGCCATAGTATTCTACAGTTGTATCTAGAACCAGTTTGGCGATTGCTTCAGAACTCACAGAGATGAAATAGGGAAGTGACTGCAAGTACTCTGCAAGTTCCTCCTGATTTTCCTGCGCATCGTTCTGTTCATCTAGTTCGGTAACATCTACTTGATATTCAATGGGGTAAGGCATAGTCAGACCCTCTCGCTTAGCTGCATAATACAAGCGGGTTTTAAACTCACTGGTAGTAGTAAACCTAGACCAAAAGTCTTGGGCAAAAAACTCCACTAAGTATGAAATCGAAAAATCGTTGAAGGACTGTGTGATAATTAACACAGATCCAACTGTACCTGTAATTTGCCCGTAAACCTCTTCCAAAACCTCCTTAACACGGTTGGGTGGATCATTCCGGGAAAAGCTGACAGTGAACTCCACTTCTGATCGAGGTGTAGGCTGGTTGTAGTTAAGAATTTCTTGTTGACCTAAACTTCCATTGGGAATAACCAAGAGATCGTTACTCTTCGTAAGTAGGCGAACAGCACGCCAGTTCATATCCATTACTTTACCTTCAAGATCGCCAACCTTAATCCAGTCACCTTTTTTGAAAGGGCTATCGGCGAGTAACAGAAACCCAGACACTAAATTACTCAGTGTATCTTGTAGTGCCAAGGCAATAACTAGTGAACCGACTCCTAAGGCGGCAGCAGCTTGACTCAAATCTATGTTCCAAATATTGCCGAGCACATAGGCAGCAATGCCTAAAACCAGAGAAGCGCGAATCACCTGAAATAACAAATGTGGCACTGTAATCTGCCAGATGTATTCTTTTTTTCCGGGGGTCAGTATAGCTTTGATGAAGGAAAGGGATGTGTAGATTATGGCAATTCCTAATAAAGTTTCTAGAACTTGCAAAGCGATTCCACCCTCTTGGATACCCAAGATTTTCCGAACAATTATCAAAATGCTCAGTGGCGGTAAGACAAATCTTTGGAGATGGTGGACAAATGGTCCTAGAGGATGTTCTCGTCGTCTCAAAGATTCCCCAGCCTGCCCGAGAATAATGGTTAAGATGGGGAATCCAAAAATCAAAATACATCCCCAAATCAAAAGTGATTGGTTCATTTTAGGTGTTAGGTGTTAGGTATTAGGTAATGGACTTTTTTAGTTATGTATTCAGGTTCAAACTCTTCCTATTCTCTATTGCCTGTTCCCTTCTTTCTTGAAAGTTATACTTGTAAAGTTAGCATTAGGAAGATTTCACTTCAGCTTGAACCTCACTGTTGTTAGCAGTATCCTTTGTCAATGGAGCTTCCTTATCACTGTGGTAGCTATTCAATAAACTAGGTGTTGGATTGCTTAAAAGCCAAGTTGTCAATGTCTGATTAATTTCTGGGAGCTCGATGTCTGGACCAGGCTCAAAATCATATAAACCTTCCAGGCGTTCGTAAACTTCTTGAGTCACAAGAATAGTACCGGGTATAGCATTCAATTGCAGAAAGTCAGCAATACTAACAGTTTCGCCCCAGACATCATAGGAAAACATTTCAGTTCCTAGAACAGCAGCGGTAACCGGACCATCATCAATGCCCATACTGATACGTAGCTCAGTCTTATACTCATTGTCGAACCGTTGCAGAATACTGAACATATCGATCGCAAAAGCCATTACCCGCTTGGTACTATCCAAACGCGGTTTAGCTACTCCGCAGGCAGCAATGTAAAGGTCGCCATTAGTTTTAATCTTACCAACCTCGTGGGCAAGTGCTGCTCGATCAAAGGCACTAATTAGTTCACTGAGCAAGGTGGCAACTTGCTTTACGTTCCTTTCCTTGATTTTATCCAAGCCTTCGATGCGAGCAAACATTACTGTTGCTAGTTTGACATTGTCTGCAATGTGTGATTCCCCTTGTTTGAGTCGTTCTACCACTGAATCAGGCAGGATATTAAGCAGCAGCGCGTCGTTATCGCGATTTTTTTGTTCCAAAGATTCAGAGAGTTGGCGCATTCTGTCAACTGTTTCATTGAATTTTTCTTTTGCTTCGCCAAATTCGTCATCAGATTCCCGTTTGAGGTGGACATCAAGTTCTCCTTGACCAACTTGGCGCAACCCTCCAATTAGTTGATTAAAGGGTTTGAGGAAGCCGGAGGCTACTGCTGATGCTATCCAAGTCACGATAACAACAACGATTGTAGTTAGGATAAAGATATATATCTTTAGAGCTGTTACTGGTTTATAGGCTTCAGCAAGGTCTATTTCCGAAAGCAGTACCCAGTCAAGTCCCTTGATTCTCAAAGGTGTATAGGAACTCAAAACACTAACGTCGCGATAGTCTTGAATAATCCCGGTGCCTTCTTTAGTAGTGAGAGCGGTTCGAGAAGCTACAGTATCCACCTTCTGCAACAGAATCGAGGTCTTAAACTCCTCGATTTTGGGGATGTTCTCTTCTGGCGTGCTGCTGTTCGATAAAACCTTGAGGTACTCTTTGGGATCTTCAATCAAGAAACGGGAATTGGAACGCATCAGCAAATCTGACCCTACCAGATAAGTTTCCCCACTTTCCCCTAGTCCCACTTTCTCCCATTCGCGGTTTCCTGTCATGATTGTGTCCAACTCATCCACGGGTAGTTGAACAGCTAGGATCCCAATAATGCGGGAACCTTCATAAATCGGAGCGCCAAGGAATGCTGCTGGTGAGCCATAGGAGGGGCGATAAAAGTCAAAATCGACGATTTGAACGGTTCGGCGCTCTGGGTTTTTTTTCACTAATTCGGTGAGTTGAGCTAGGTTGCTATGCTGATAAGCTCCTATATTGAGGCTTGTTCCATAGTCAGTTTCCTTGTAAACCGAGTAAACTATATCCCCTGTTGCAAAATCGATGAAAAACAAGTCGTAGTAACCAAACTTCTCAACTACATGCCTAAAAATATCTTGATACTTGGCATGAACTTTACTGTAACCACTGCCATCTTTGGCGTCGAGTAGTTTGTCTTTTTCTCCCACTGGATTGGGATTTTTAGCTATGTAGTGATACTGGAGATATTGAGCCGCTTTACTCTGAGGAATGTAGCTTCCAGGGTTGAGCTCTCCTGAGACAGCTTTAGACAGTCTGGGAAAAAATTCTTTGGTATAGTAGCCTTTGAGAGCATTGTTCCATTCCTGGGGCTCCTCCTGGTTGTTGGGTTGCTCAGTCGGGACATCCTGGTTATCGGGTTGCTCGTCAGTGAAGGTATTTGGGTTGTTAAGTTTATCGAATTCCCGGTTGAACTCGATCATTGCTTCAATCACCATGCGATCTTCGCTAAGAGTTTCAACATGGCTTTTCAAGTTCTCGAAGAAGGATTCGATCTGATTAGCTCTAGCAAAGCGAATGCTAGTTAACTGGTTGCGGATAGCTTCCCGAAGATTGGTTCTCGATCTCTCCCAACTCAGGAAACTAACGACTAGGATTGAACCTAAACTGACTCCCACAAGTATGATCATCAGCTTAGATTTAACATTGAAGCGTTTGGTTAGATTCTTGAACATGGATTCTTCTACCTTGGATTTTAAAGAGTGTTTTAGTATTAGTACTGCTATCAAGCAATAGCTGTAGACTTTAGGTGTGCCAGCAAGCTTGATAAAATTTCTGAGGAGAGATGCTCTGTTGATGCTATTAAGCTTATTCCAGGTAATCCAACTATTGGGATTTTGTTTCCTTGGTTATTAGTGAGAAAGTCTGTTGAAAAAGTCCATCACGCTCTCATTGGTTAGGGTTTCAACTAATCACTTAAATTGGTATAGTATCAGCTAATGGTATCATAAAGCCCACATTAGTAAAGTAGTGGTCTTCCTTAAGAAAGATACGATTCATGTTTTTTTACCAAGAAATGTTTCAGAGTTTCACCTAAAACTCTAGCACTAGTATGAAGAAATAGGCTTACCAGGGCTTTCGGTGACAGTTATAGGTACTGAATGTGTGCTTTAAGCTACAAAAAATGAAAAGAATTGCGAAAAAATTGTCCTAGACTTTGGGTTCTAGGTTAATCTTATTTAGATGTGATTACCCTAACTTACAAGATTTAAATTAGAGTGGGAACAAATCGTGAGATAGCTAACGATTTAATTGAGCAATTACGGGAGTGCGATCGGGAGTGGCTAAACGTTATTTCCCAAGCTCAATCTCGTGTTCATCACTCCTTCCTATTATCACCCGACCTTATTTAAGTGACACGCATTGAAAATTCACTAGTGCAGCGCGGCGGAAATAACCCACCAGTGAAAAAAGGTCAAAAAGCTTACTGTATAAGTTTTCTTCCCTTCTGCCTCCTGACTTGAAAGTAGGGGGCACTCAACAGTCAACAGTCAACAGTCAACTTTCATCACCTGGTGGTGAAAAAATTTTTCATCGGGACTGCCTCCTGCCTTCTTGCACTAGTAGTAGACATGACTATCATCATCCAATCATGCTCAATCATACATCTGAACAACAAATGCATCGTGTTCGATGGCTGCTTACTATCGGATGGTTGCTGATCATCTTTTCTCTGTTTTATGATCCCCTAACTCCGTGGTTAACTGATCCAGCCAATACCATTAGCCCAATTCGTTTTGATCCCACTGCCTGTGTTAATGTGCAAGGGGAATGTCTAGTTGAACAGCCCTATGCAATTGGGGCTCGGCTCTTCTGGGCCGCTATTGTGCCTGCAGGCATTTTCATTCTATTTGTGTTTGGTCATGAGTTCTGGCGACGGATTTGTCCTCTGGGTTTCCTTTCTCAAATTCCACGTGCATTAGGATGGCAACGACAGCGCACCAAGGTGAATGCAAGAACGGGTAAAAAGCGTACAGAATTGGTCAAGGTGGACAAGAATTCTTGGTTAGCGAAAAATCACCTTGCCCTACAATTTGGTCTTTTTTATCTCGGATTGTGCACCCGCCTCCTGTTTGTAAACTCTGACCGCTTTGCCCTCGGCATATTTCTCTTAGTAACCATTTTGGCTTCGATCTACGTGGGGTACTTATTTGGAGGGAAGGCATGGTGCCAATATTTTTGTCCAATGGCCCCAGTGCAAAAGGTTTACAGTGAACCAAGGGGATTACTGAATAGCTCTGCTCACGAGGGCGATCGCCAAAAGATCACTCAATCTATGTGTCGCACAGTTGGTCAAGACAGCAAAGAGAAACCAACCTGTGTGGCTTGTCAAGCACCTTGTATGGATATTGATGCGGAACGTTCCTATTGGGAATTAATTACCCGTCCAGATCAACGCTGGCTACACTACGGTTACTTTGGTCTCACGATTGGATTCTATGTGTATTACTACCTCTATGCCGGAGGTTGGGATTACTATTTCTCTGGAGGCTGGACTCATGAAGAAGGTCAACTAGCAACTCTTCTCAATCCAGGGTTTTATCTTGCTGGTTATGCAATTCCTGTTCCTAAATTAGTGGCTGTGCCTTTGACATTAGGTGCTTTTGGTTTGAGTAGCTATTGGATTGGAGAGCAATTAGAGAAACGCTTAAAAGCACATTTTCTCAAACAGAAAAAGCCAATGAGTATTGAACTCATTCGGCATAAGATGTTCACGCTCTGTACATTTCTGGTTTTTAATGTATTTTTTATTTGGGGGGCGAGACCTAATCTAAGACTGTTACCAATTTCTATTCAATATTTGTTTACCGTGACGATCGCTGTTATCAGTGGTTTATGGCTATATCGCACATGGCAACGGACACCTTCCTTATATCAGCGAGAGGGATTAGCTAGTCGATTGCGAAAACAGCTACGAAAGCTTAACTTAGATGTGAGCAAGTTTTTAGAAGGGCGATCGCTAGATGACTTGACTGCAGATGAAGTCTATGTGCTGGCTAAGGTAGTGCCCGATTTTTCCCAGGAGAAACGGCTGCAAACCTATAAAGGTATGCTCAAAGAAGCGATTGAAGATGGCTATGTGGAACCAGCCAGCAGTCTGACTAATTTCCAGCAAATGCGGCGAGAACTGGATATTTCCGATCAGGAACATGAGGCTATTTTGACCGCCCTAAGCCAAGAATACCCGGATCTGTTTGACTCTAGCAAGCAGCGGAGTCGCGAGAATTCCTTACGTCTAGATAGCTACCGAGACAGTCTACTCGAAACAATTTTGAGTTCCTGGCAAACTCATCCCGATCAAGCCCGTGTGGCAGACTTGATGAAAGCATTTTCTGAGAAAGCTTCCAATGAGGTTATTGAAGGGATTTTAGCGGATTTATCTCAGGCAGATCGCGCTATAGTACAGGACATCCGTGAAGAATATGGCATTACTGCTGCTGACGAAGCTGATGCCCTCAAGCAGACTGAACCAGAGCAATTGTGGCAGGTTATGGCTGATCATATCGGTTTGCTGGGTTATCTCAACCCTGAGTCAGGCAACCAGTTGCATCAGATCTTTGAGCAGATTGATGCAGATGGCTCCGGCTACATCAGTTTGGCGGAGTTGCGAGTATACATTCAGGCAATTGAGCCAAACTTTACCACGGAGCGGGTGGAGGCGATCTTAAAACGAGCCGATACCAGTGGTGATGAGCAAGTCAGCTATGAGGAGTTTCAGGCAGTCTTCAAATTCCTAGTTGCTCAAACTGGTTTGCTAGATTATCTCAAAACAGGGGCAGATGAGCAGTTGCACCAAGTCTTTGAGCAGATTGATGCAGATGGCTCCGGCTACATCAGTCTGGCGGAGTTGCAGGTATATATTCAGACGATTGATCCGAACTTTACCACCGCTCAGGTGGAGGCTATGTTAAAACGAGCGGATACCAGCGGTGACGCCCAGATCAACTATGAGGAATTCCAGACAGTTTTCAAATCTCTGCTCTCTTAATTTGGGTTTACTAACCCCGTGAGCCGTTTCATACCCCTAGCATTAAGCGCCCTAGCTCTGATAGCTCAAGGCGCTCCCTTTTTAAAGGTATTTCTCCAGAGTATTCGCTAAGGTCGTTTTCGGAACTGCCCCCACTACCATATCAACCCGCTGTCCCCCTTTAAAAATCATCAAGGTTGGGATACTACGGATACCATACTGGCTAGCTACGGTGGGGTTCTCGTCGGTATTGAGCTTCACTACTAAAACCTTGCCCTCATACTGCTGCGAAATTTCCTCCACAACAGGCGCAACCATCCGACAAGGACCACACCAGGGAGCCCAAAAATCTACTAAGACGGGGAGCTCACTTTCAAGTACCTCTTTTTTAAAGCTAGCGTCTGTAACTGCGGCTACGGCTGTTGACATGCCTGAAAATCCTTGCTGGTGCTATTCTGTATCTTTAGAAATTTTACCACAGCCAAAACCCAGGTTCTAAAAGTATACATTTAGATACAAATTTACTTCAGAGTAATTGATAACCATTGGCTGGCATTAACGACTACAGAATAATAATCTTAATAAGGAACCGCCCGAGCGTAGTCGGGCGGAGTGTGGTGTGAGGAGTGAACGGAAACATTTGTCTCCGCTGTCTCTATTGTAAGCGAGAGCTTTATTTTTTGTTTGGAAATAATCCCTTATTTCCCCATACCCAACTGCTGTGCTTTTTGGTAAACTTTTCCTTCCGTCAGCAGAGATGGTGCAATTACCACTTCAACTTGTTGCATCTCTTTGAGATTTTTAGCACCCAAAGTACCCATACTGGTTTTCAATGCTCCTAAGAGGTTGTGAGTGCCATCATCAAGTTGTGCTGGTCCAGTGAGAATTTGCTTTAATGTACCAGTGTTACCTACCTGGATACGGGTTCCGCGCGGTAGCACAGGAGATGGGGTTGCCATGCCCCAATGAAAACCTTGTCCGGGTGCTTCTTTCGCACGAGCCAAGGGCGAACCAATCATCACACCATCAGCACCACAAGCAATACATTTGCAGATGTCACCACCAGTAATTAAACCTCCATCAGCAATTACTGGTACGTAGTTGCCAGTTTCGTGGTGGTAGTCGTCTCTAGCCGCAGCACAGTCAGCGACAGCTGTTACTTGGGGCACTCCTACCCCTAAGACACCGCGAGAAGTGCAAGCTGCACCAGGACCAATACCTACGAGGACTCCAGCCGCACCCGCTTTCATCAAGTTGAGAGCAACTTCGTAGGTTACGCAATTTCCTAAGAGTACTGGCAAGGGCATTTCCTGGCAAAACTGAGCCAAATCTAGAGGGTTTACTGACTGCGGTGAGAGGTGAGCAGTGGAAACTACTGTAGCTTGCACCAAACATAAATCAGCACCAGCACCAGCAACAATTTCACCGTATTGACTAGCACCTGCTGGAGTTAAACTTACAGCTGCAATCCCTCCTTGGTCTTTAATTTCCCCAATCCGTTGGGTAATTAATTCTGGTTTAATTGGTTCGGCATACAATTCCTGCATTAGGGAGACAAACTCGGACTTCCCCACCGAAGAGATACGTTTGAGTATTAAAGATGGGTCATTATAGCGGGTTTGAATACCTTCTAAGTTGATAACACCCATTGCTCCCAACTGGGAAAGGTGAATTGCCATTGATACATCAACCACGCTATCCATCGCACTGGCGATGATCGGAATTTCCCGTTCAATACCACCTACATTCCAGTGAGTGTTTGCCAAACTGGGGTCGAGTGTACGTGGTCCAGGAACTAGTGCAATTTCATCAATGCCGTAGGCTCTGCGAGCTGTTTTACCTCGCCCAATTTGAATATCCACGCTTCTATCGATTCCCAAGGTTATTTAAGCTAGGTTATCAAATTGCGGGGGATTGATCATTAGGTTTTAGGTTTTAGGTTTTAGATTTTATATTTTAGGTTTTAGAGAGAATAGCTCTAAAGTATTATCTATTTCGCTCTACTACGCTTACCTAGCTTGCCGCGAAACCAGCTTTTCAATATTTGCTTGGGTTTGCTGCAATAGTTGCTCTCGACTATCTGCAGCCTTAGTCAGAGTTGGAACTAAGTTGCGAGCTTGCAATGCCATATGAAGCTGAAGCTCAGCGACATATTGACTAATATCTTCCTGAAAAATCTTGTTTTGGGGTTGAGCAGAATGAAAATTCAAGGTATTCTCCTTCCCTTACTCTGGGTTTTATGTCAATGGGCTTTATGTCAAACTCAAGATAAATTTATCACTCACATTGATAAAAGTTATCACAGTAATCTTGCAATCTTTATGATTTTGCAATGAAGTTTAAATTTTTTAGTAATCTTAGTTAAGATAGGTAAAAATTTAATAATAAAAGTAAATTAGTTTGATTTAGTATGTATTTTGTGGTATAGGAAAATTATTTCTGCTTGGCATTAAGTTCTGTCAATTCTTCCACACTACTAGTAAGACACCACAGATAATCAAACCCAAGCCAATGACGCGACTTAAGGGAATTGCTTCTCTGAAAAAAAAATAACCTATAAGTACGGAGAAAATATAAACCATTGCTACCGAAGGACCAGCAACACTGAGATTCACCCTTGTCAGTAGCAAAATGTAGGAAATAGCTCCCAAACCATAGCAGCAAAGACCTGCCAAGACAGCAGGAGTGGTGAGCATACCAAAAATATGACCAAGCAAATTGCTAGCGTTCACCTTTCCTAACTGTAGAGCTCCAACTTTAAGCAAGAATTGTCCAGCAGCACTGGTTAAGATTGAAATAAGGAAAAGTCCTAACTCTGGTGGAGTCACAAATATCTCACAAATACTATTTTTGTCTAGTCTCTATAGTTTACAGCCAGTTTAGACGGAGCCGGAGCTAGCTCATACAATTATTTTTACCGAGCTGGAGTTAGCTCATACAATTATGTTCGTGGATTTAATTTTAGGTATTTATGACAAGCACTACTCAATCTTCCTACACCGAAGAGCAAATTTCCGCTTGGCTGCGAGGTTTATTCACTATTGCTTGGGCTGATGGTCATTTTGATCCAGAAGAGCAAGAGGTGCTAGCTCAACTAACTCATGAAGAACTATCTTCTGCAAGTAATTTACCCTCTCTTGAGCAGCGCATTTCTCCTGAGGAACTAGCTGCCGCTTTAGGTCAAGACCCAACAACGGCGGAGAATTTTTTAAGAACAGCTGTGATGGTAGCCATTGCTGACGGTGTCTACTCCAGCTCTGAAGCTGATGTACTCTACGAGTTCTGTGAGGCATTGGGACAGAAGATAGAGGCTTTGGAAGCCTTGCGTCATACTCTTTATGAGGGTGAAGTAGTTCAAGAAACTGGTTCTACTAGTACCTTACCTCAACCACCAAAGGCTCCAACCCATCCAGATGCTCTCAAACCCATAAGGGAATGGTTAGATGGCATGGAAATGCATGACCCACGAGTAGCAAGATTCCTCTGTAAAATGATCCCTGATCAATGTCCCTTTGAGCGAGATGTGAAGCTATTTGGTAACAAAGTTGTTCATATTCCCCCGATGTGTAAGCTCAATCCCCTCTATGAACAGTTAGTAGGGTTACGCTTTCGAGCTTTATCCTATCTGGCTGATGAGAAAGGTGAAGATGTTTCTAAGTATTTTAAGTAGTCATCGATCATTTGTCATTAGGCAAAAATAATTGATAACTGACCAATAGCAAACTATGCAATTTGTTGACTGGGCGGAAATTGAAGTAGTAGCTGGGAAAGGTGGTGATGGTATCGTTGCCTTTAGGCGGGAGAAGTATGTGCCTGCCGGGGGACCAGCTGGTGGTAATGGAGGACATGGTGGCGATGTTATCTTAAGTGCAGTAGAAAACCTGCAAACTCTGCTGGATTTTAAATACACTCACTGCTTTCAAGCTGAGAATGGTAAGCGAGGGGGACCCAATAATCGAACTGGAGCTAATGGCAGCGATCGCCTGATTGAAGTTCCCTGTGGTACTGTCGTCTATAACGCTGATACTGGTGAACTTATTGCAGATTTGGTGCAGCTAGGTCAAAATTTTTGTGTGGCTAAGGGGGGTAAAGGAGGCTTGGGAAACAAGCACTTCTTGAGCAATCGTAATCGGGCACCAGAGTATGCTTTACCAGGACTACCAGGAGAAGAGCTAAAACTGCGGTTAGAGTTGAAGCTGTTGGCGGAAGTAGGCATTATTGGTTTACCGAATGCAGGTAAGTCTACTTTAATTTCATCTGTTTCCTCAGCACGTCCTAAGGTAGCTAATTACCCCTTTACAACTCTGGTGCCAAATTTGGGTGTTGTGCGTAAACCTACTGGTGATGGCACAGTTTTTGCTGATATTCCTGGATTAATTGCTGGTGCTCATTTAGGTACTGGTCTAGGTCACGATTTTTTACGCCATATTGAGCGGACTCGTCTGTTACTCCACTTAATTGATGCGACTGATCTAGACCCCATTGCTAACTATCAAACAATTCAACAGGAGTTGCAAGCTTACGGGCGAGGGTTAGCAGAACGTCCTCAAATTCTTGCTCTCAATAAAGTGGATGCTGTTGATGCAGAAACTGTAGATGAGTTGACTACGGAGCTAAATCAACTGACTCAAGTACCAGTTTTCGCGATTTCAGCAGTAGCGAAAATTGGCTTGGATTCCATGTTACAGAAAGTCTGGCTATCTTTAGATCAGTTGTTGGTGGTTAATTAAAAGAAGGCAGAGGGCAGAAGGCAGAAGGTTCTTATATGGGGATTTTAAGCCATCGTTACCAATGAGGAAGAATGGGAAAGATTAGAAAATTATGCTAAATCTGTTGTTGCTTGAGTAGTCCTAATGAGATCAGCTCCATTGCCAATTTGCATTACCTTGGGAACTCGTCCTGAGGCGATTAAACTAGCACCAGTCATCCAACAGTTCCGATGCTGCAACGCCTTTGATACCCACGTAATTTTGACTGGTCAGCATCGGGAGATGGTAGAGCAGGTGATGCAGTTATTTGAGCTGAGTGCCGACAGAGATTTAGAAATTATGCAAACTAAGCAAACTCTAACAGATATTACTTGTCTGAGTTTGCGGGGACTCGAAACCGTATTTAAGGGGATTCAGCCGAAGCTAGTCATCGTCCAAGGAGATACAACCACAGCTTTTGCCGCTACCTTGGCAGCATTTTACCAACAAATTCCAGTTGGTCATGTAGAAGCAGGATTGCGTACCGATGATTTGTTTAATCCCTACCCAGAAGAAGCAAATCGGCGCTTGATTTCCCAGCTGGCGCAACTAAATTTTGCTCCTACTTCCTTAGCGGTGGAAAACCTACAACAATCGGGAATTGTTGGGGAAATTCACCACACCGGTAATACTGTAATAGATGCCTTATTGACTGTGGCAAAGCGTCAACCCCCCTGCCAAGTGAGTGGCTTGGATTGGGGAAAGTACCGCACTTTGTTGGCAACAGTTCATCGGCGGGAGAACTGGGGAGAAGCACTCAAAGATATTGCTCAGGGGTTCGTGCAAATTTTAGATAAGTTTCCCGATACGGCTTTGCTTCTACCGCTGCATCGCAACCCCACAGTTAGAGAACCACTCCAAGCATTTTTGGGGAACCATCCCAGGGTATTTCTAACTGAACCTCTAGATTATGCAGAATTAGTAGGAGCGATCGCACGTTGTTATTTGCTGCTGACGGATTCTGGGGGATTGCAGGAAGAAGCGCCAAGTTTAGGCAAGCCAGTTCTGGTGTTGCGGGAAACTACAGAAAGACCAGAAGCCATTGATGCTGGTACTGCCAAGTTAGTGGGAACCAATCCAACACAGATTGTAGCTGCAGCTAGTGAGTTACTGAAAGATACAGCTGCCTATAAGGAAATGGCAACGGCAATTAATCCTTTCGGAGATGGTCATGCAGCAGAACGGATTTTAGCAATTGTAGATAATTACTTGCTGAAGGAGAAGTCAATGAGGAATGGTTTTTCTTAAGGAACTCCAAGAAATAAATTATTCCAATTTTTGACAAGACTAGCTCCTCCAGCGATGGGAAGTCCCTTACCCCACAGATAGATGATCACTACCCCACAACTGCATGATCACCCACAATTTGACCGGGGTAAAGCTATCTTAGGATGGTAATGAACAATGATTTATCCTCTCAACCTCATCCCACATCCCTCTTCTCAATCTGGCGCAGAAGAAGCAACTCAACTCGTCAAATACCCCTGCGGCTCCCTCTTGTCGTACCTTTTGTCTTACAAATCTTTGCTGCTGTGGGATTAACAGGTTGGCTCTCATTACGCAATGGACAAAAAGCCGTCAATAATCTAGCGAGCCAATTACGCAGTGAAGTCACAGCTCGCATTGAACAGAAACTTGACAATTACCTGGAAAAACCCCAACTACTCAATCAACTCATTGTCAATGCCATTGAGCGGGGTCAATTGAGTTTGCAGTTAGATCAGCCAAACCCACAAAATGAATTTTACCTCTGGCAGCAGATCACACTCTTTGAAGAAGTTACTTGGATTTCTTTGGGTTCTCAACAGGGGGGAGAATACTTAGCTGTTACCAGACAAACACAAGAGGATCAGCCCCCTCTTCAGTTTGCTGTGGCTAATGAATCTACTAATTATCTAACTGCTTTCTATGAGAGCGATGAATCTGGCAAAAACACTTATAATCAAGTCCGGATAGCTGATAAACCCTATGATTCTCGAACCCGCCCTTGGTACACCGCAGCTGTAAAAGCAGGAAAACCGATCTGGACTGAGATCTACCAAGACTTTGTTTTACCCACACTTTATATCACTACCAGTCGGCCTGTATACGACAAGGACAACAATCTTTTAGGGGTTAGTGGGATTGATTTAAGTCTAGAGGACATTAACTCCTTTTTATTAAACCTCAAGGTTGGCAAATCAGGAAAAACGTTCATTATCGAGCGCACAGGAGAATTGGTGGCGCAGTCAACCGCAGAAAATTCCTTTATCAGCGAGGGAGATACAGCTAAGCGAATCGAAGCCTCAGATAGTAGTAATCCCTTAATTAAAGCGACAGGGGAGTATTTAGAAGAACAGTTTAGCGACTTCACCCAGATTAAGAAAACTACGAAATTGGACTTTCTACTAGATGGCAAGCGACAATTTGTTCAAGTGCAACCCTATGAAGATGGTTATGGTCTTGATTGGTTGATTGTCGTGGTAGTTCCAGAAGCAGAGTTTATGGCAGAAATTAATGCTAATACTCGCACCACCATTGGACTTTGCTTAGGAGCATTAGTTATCGCCACAGTTATTGGCATTGTCACCTCCCACTGGATTACTCAGCCGATTCTCCGCTTAAGTGCTGCTGCTCAAGCCATAGCTAGTGGGAAACTAGAGCAAAAGGTTGAACTCGGGAATGTCAAAGAATTGAATATTCTGGCTCACTCATTTAACAAAATGGCAAAGCAGTTGCATGGTTCTTTTGATGAGCTAGAAACTCGTGTTCAACAACGGACAGCTTCCCTCACTCAAGCAGAAGCTGAACTGCGGGGTTTGTTTGGAGCGATGACTGAACTGATTTTTGTGAAAGATGAACAGGGACGTTATCTAAAAGTTGTATCTTCTAAATCGGAATTACTTTACAAACCTGCTGAGGAACTGCTTGGTAAGCTCGAACACGAAATTTTGCCCCCAGCGCAAGCAGATATCTTTGTTAGTTATATTCGACAAGCTCTCCAAACTCAACAAACTGTTCAGGTTGAGTATAGCTTAATTTTGGAGGGTCAAGAGGTTTGGTTTGCTGCTAGTATTTCGCCCATTACAGAAAGCTCAGTAATTTGGGTAGCGCGTGATATTACTGACCGCAAAAGAGTTGAGGAAGCCTTAAGAGAAAAAGAAGCATATTTACGACTAATTTTAGATAATATTCCCCAGCAAGTTTTTTGGAAAGATACTAACTTAGTCTTTTTAGGATGTAATCGGAACTGGGCCCAAGCTGCTAAGTTGGAAAATCCAGAAGCTGTAGTAGGTTTGACGGATTACGATTTGCTCCCCAAAGCTGTGGCAGACTCATTCCGAGCTAAAGATCGTCAAATAATGGAAGCGGATCAGCAGGAATTACATCGCATTGATGTCAAACAAAAACCGGGAGAAGATGGAGAAAAGCGCTGGCTCGATATCAATAAAATTCCCATTCATGATTCTCAGGGCAAGGTAATTGGTATTCTTGGAGTTATAGAAGATATAACTCAACGCAAACAGGCGGAAGAAGATCTACGAGTAGAACAAGAAAAGTCAGAGCAACTATTACTAAATATTTTACCCAAGCCCATTGCTGATCGGCTTAAGCAAGATACTCGTGCGATCGCCGAGCAATTTGATGAAACTACAATTATGTTTGCTGACATTGTGGGCTTTACTCCCCTTTCTGCTAAAATGCCTCCTACAGAACTGGTTAAATTACTCAATCAGGTTTTTTCCCTTTTTGACCAATTAGCAGAACAACATGGCTTGGAAAAAATTAAAACTATAGGTGATGCCTATATGGTAGTTGGAGGCTTGCCTGTAGCCATGCCCAATCATGCTGAAGCGATCGCTTATATGGCTCTAGATATGCAAAGGGCTATTAACCAATTCCAGGCAGATATCGGTGAATCCTTCCAAATTCGCATTGGCATTAACACTGGTTCCGTCGTGGCTGGGGTGATTGGTATTAAAAAGTTTATCTATGATTTATGGGGAGATGCAGTAAATGTAGCATCAAGGATGGAATCCTCAGGAATTCCAGGAAAAATTCAAGTTACCACCCAAACTTATAAGCATTTGCAAGATAAGTTTGTCTTTGAAGAGCGGGGTGTAATTACGGTTAAGGGTAAAGGAGAAATGACTACTTATTGGCTAATTGATCGCCGCTGAGCAAGACTTGAATCTGGGGTGAAACACTATATATAGTAGTTGCGGAATGTGGGATTCAAGCCGACATGAATATTAGGTGACTTTCGCGAGGAAACTACGTTATAACTACTTCCTAGGTGTAGCTATTGGAGAATGCAGATGTCGCACGCTAGAGATGCGAGGAATAGAAGTACCGCGCAAGTCTGGAAAGCTGTTGTTTTCCTTTTAAGTTTAAAAAGGTATGTAAGCTTTGCAGGTTAGGGCGCGGCAACATCTACCATTATAAAAAATTTTCTAGCACCTGATCGAAAGATTTTAACTCAGGCTCCCATGAGCGGAAGCTCACAACGAATGGATGAAAATCAATCTCTCGTGACTCGGAGACTCGTGGCTCCTGACTCTTATTCTCAGATTAGGCTCAACCCAACTGAGGCATGCTTCCTGAGACATTAAGCCAATCGCGATTGGGGTATTCAAGGGGTAGAAGAGGGTTAACGCAGTGCTGAAACAAGCCATTAACTAGGTCTACAATAGAATGGTTGTTCCCTTGTTTCATTAAATACTGGTACACAATCTGCACCCAAAACAGCATCATAGTTTCGTGATAGCTACCATCTTTAGTCATTTTAAAACCAATAGCCCGGTTGTACCGTTGAATACCATTGCGAATCAAATGGGTTGCTTCTTGGTAGGAGTAATGAGTAAGGTACCACAAGGCAACTATCAAATGAGCATGATGAGTCCATCGACTGTGTGGCAGAGTACAGTTCTCGAATGCCTGGATGAGATATTCTATCTCGCCTAATGTCCAGCATTTCTTAGTTGGATTGCTCATAATGTAGGATGCGGTGTTGAAAGTTTGATGGCAGAGGAACTTTATCAGCAGATACTTCCCGTCGCCGTTTGTCATTTTCTGCGATCGCTTCGGTAAGATCTAAACCAGTCAGAGTTCGTACCCCTTGAATCATGGCGATCTTGTGAGTACTGGAAACTTCTTGTTGTGTCTCACTCCAAGATTTCAGTGGCTCAAGTACTTCAATGGTTTTGATAGACATATCTTACCTCCCCTCAAAAATGAAAGGTGGATTTGGTATTAAAGGGGATTCGCGCAAGTTAAAGAGGCTTTTTTTACTCCTCTCCAAGAGGCGGAGAGGGCAGGAATTGAACCTACTATTCGATTTCAAGTCGAACGTTACCAGTTTGTATGCTTCTTACGTCAGGGCGCGAATCGCTACCATATAATCAAATGAAGATTGTGAACCCGCGCAAGTTGGCAAAGCTGTATCACTTTAGTGCTCTATCCAGTTGAGCTACAGCTGCACAAGAGAGCAGCTGGTGGGACTCGAACCCACAACCTCTCGCTTAGTAGGCGAAATGTATGTAAGCTTTACAGGTAAGGGCGCGGGTTGAAAGTTTTTCTTTTAACCGTAGACAGCCTCTGGACGGATAATTAAATCACCACTGGGACGCCGATCAACGATATAAGATGCTAAGCGATCGCGGCTTAGGTCAAAATGCTGTGCTACTCTTTGCTTTACTGCACGATCGCTCATTCCTGTAGCAACACCCAGTTGAGCTTCTGGAATATCATAGGAACGACCTTCAAAGCGAACGTGAACCATTTTGATACCTCCTTAATAGATAAGAAAGAGGAGGGAAGATAGGAGAAACATTTCTAGTTCCCAATCTTTGGTAAAACCAATCAATGAGATGACGGATTGAACCCTTTGTTAGCTATATGGTTTATATTACATAAATACTACAAAAATGTCAAGGGATTGGCAAAAACTTCCGTACTTCATCCACTTGAGAAAGGCTATACCCTAAAGAAACAAAGATCTAGAGCGGATTCCGTTACCAGCTATTGTCCATTGGTCTTCTTTTCCTAATTTTTTACCTAAGACAATTCAAAATTTTCTGGTTGGGAGGATACCAAACATATGTGTGTTGCACTTTTGCCCGTAGACTTCAGTAAGACTCTAGCGGCTATCCATGAATTCTCTCTGGAAGGCACGCGCTATCATCTGGGTCTCTATGCAAATAGCGTGGAACCGTTTAATCAGCCTGCTCCAGACTATCGAGGATTCCAAAGTCGGAGTCTTGCGACTGCGGTTTCTTGTACCACCACGATGCTCACCGAACGTGCCGCTCAGACTAACGCACGTAATGCAATGGTCTTAATGATTCCGGTTATGCAGGGGTACCAGATGAGTCGGGATAACATCATCTTGTTCGATGCCAATCCACTCCGGAAAATGAAAGAAGCCTATGAGGCGAAGCTCGCTGAAGGAATGCCACGAGAGCGTGGTTTGATGTCAAAGAGTCTCAGCTTCTCTCCTTACATGGAGATTTTTGAGGCTGGGGCATATACTGTCTGTCTGACAAACAGTCTGTATAACCTCGACTGTGTTCTTAGCGAGTGGAGTATTACCGGCGTTGCTTCAGCAAGTTCAGCGCTGCTTCAATCTTTCGATTCTGCAGTGCCAGCAGGCTATACTTACCTCGTAGCGATTTTTAATCCAGAAGCAGGGGAAGAATTCACTTCCCAAACAATCGGTTGGTACTATCCTCCAGCAAACAAGGACTTGTTGGTTGTTCCTGGGTTAGACTGTCACACTGGTCAACACTTTTCAGTTAATGAGATTGTAAAGCGAGATCACTTGCTTTTCTTCTCTTCCGAGGAATTGACCGAAGAACATGGCGGAATTTTCATCAGCTACGATTCAGAATTATCAGAACAGCTACAATATCTGCCTAAGCGGGTAAAAGCAGTGAAAGTCTCTGGACAAACTCGTAACGGTGACTTCGTCTTATCCCGAGACGTTCTGTTTACAGATGATTCATTCCAGCTTGGACAAGAACAACTGCGTTACGAAGTTGTTAACGTGTAGCTTAGGTTGTCCTGGGTAAACACCATCTAAGCTAGTTTGGATTGACTACACTCACCTGATAACCTTTGTCTTGCCAGAACACACTTCTCCATCTCCTTTAAGATACAAGGGGCAGGTTTAGCTAAAATGCTTGCTATGTAAGCTGTTTGATTGCTTCAAAACCCGCCCTGCCCATATGTATTTGTATATGATGTACGAGCGCAACTCTGTATCAATAAAGCGAGGAAAAACGGTGTGAATGTAAATTGGTCATCTTTCCGGTTCTTTCATAGTCTACGCCGAGAACGTCAACAGTTTGCGGTAATTGGCTTAGGGCGCTTTGGTAGGGCTGTTTGTTCCTCATTGCATCGCCTAGGCTACGAAGTTTTAGGAACAGACATTAGTGAAAAACTGGTTGATCAAGTCTTGAGTGCACAGATAGTTTCCCATGCAATGCAACTAGACTCTACTGAAACCTCTGCTTTGAAAGAGGCAGGAATTTTTGAGCTAGATACGGTAATTGTTGCTATTGGTAACTATTTAGAAGAAAGCATTATTACTACTTTGAATCTCAAAGAGGCAGGTGTCCCTCATGTAGTCGCTAAAGCTTCCTCGGAAGTCCATGGTAAGCTACTACAGCGGGTAGGAGCTGATCATGTGGTTTTTCCAGAGCATGAAGCAGGTTGTGCTTTGGCACGATCGCTTACTAAACCCTCAATCTTAGAACAATTTGACCTTGATCCCAACCACAGCATTGTGGAAATTTTGGTACCAGAAGAATTTGATGGGAATACAATTATGGAGCTGGAACTGCGGCAACGCTATGGCTTAAATTTGCTAGCTATTGGTCGGAATGATAATTTTGAGATTAACCCTGATCCCACTAAACGTCTACACAAGGGTTTGGTGATGGTGGTGATTGGTTCTAACCAGGATATTGACCGCCTACCAATTTAACAATTTTGTTGCCAGTTGTGGGGGTGTAACGGTTGAACAACTCAAAAAGATAGAATATTTTCTCTGCTGTCTAAAAAGCCAGGACACTGCTGTTAAGTTTAGTTTTCTTTCCTCCTCGGAACTGGAATCCTGCCAGTTGCGCAAATCTAAAATAAAGTAAGTACTGAAGTCTTCAAACATCACCACCCTCATATCCTATGACTTCTTCAAGTTCCCTCAAATCTCAGTCTGATACTCCCCTTCTACCTCGGCAAAACTTGCCGACTATGTACGATTTACCTAGCGAAGATCCCAAGGAGCCTGGATTGCCTGACGAATTTCATGCCTTACAAGCTTGGCTCTTGTGCCTAACTTTTTTTCCCCTTACTTTTCCACCAGAACAAGTTTTTAGTGCCTGCGACCTTAATATTTACTATGACCTCAATCATCCTCAATGGCACAAACGCCCAGATTGGTTTGGAGTAATCGGAACCTCTAGATTATATCAGGGTCATGACACCCGTGATAGCTATGTAACTTGGATTGAACCAATCAATCCAGTGATCGTTGTCGAGTTATTATCTAGAAGTACAAAAAAGCAGGATCTTGGGGAAATAGAAACAGAAGGAAAGGAAATAGAAGAAGGTCCTGACGAACCTCCTAGCAAATGGGAAGTATATGAGAGTATTCTAAAGATTCCCTACTATGTAGTATTTAATCGCCGTAATAACGAAATTCGCATTTTTCATCTAGAAGATGGACTCTATCAAGAATTAGAGCTAACTCAAGGACGCTTATATCTGCCAGAGTTGGGCATAAGTTTAGGTGTGTGGCAGGGTTCATTTCGCTCCATTAACCGACTGTGGTTGCGGTGGTTTACCCGCGACGGGGAGTTAATTCTTTCCCCAGAGGAAGAAGCATTTCAAGAGGCTGCTCAAGCTAAACAAGAAACTGCCGAAGCTAAACAAGAAACTGCTGAGGCTCAAAAAAGAGTAGAGCAATTAATGGAGCAATTGCGCCAATTGGGAATAAACCCTGATGAAATAGATAAGTAATAAGTTTCGCACCAGGAACTAGGTTACCAGCTGCTCAGCGGCTGTCAGATTCCTCTGTTGGTGTAAGCGAGGGAGTTCATTGATTAGAAAACTGCTGTATGTATAAGTCAACTTGTCTTACCTTCTCAGTCTTGTCCTCAGCAGCAAACAAAGTCTTTGCTCTGCGCAAAACTGCGATCGCTTGTTGGTTGTTTCCTGACTGCCCTAACAATATACCCAGATTGTAAAATCCTTCTGACATCTTAGGATCAAGACGAACTGCTTTGCGATATTCAACGATCGCTTCTTCATTCCGCTCTAAGCGTTGTAGAGCTACTCCTAGGTTATAGTGACTCAAGGCATTACCACTTTCAAGAGCCACTGCTGATTGGAGAGCAGTTAATGCTGCCTCGTACTGTTCATCCTTTAGTTTGGCTGCTCCTAGCTGTCGGTAAGCTTCTGCGTTATTTGGTTGGAGCTGTGTTACCCAATCAAAGCGATTACTAGCTTCCCCAAAATCTCCTTCTTCAACAAAAATCAAACCTAATTGGTAATGAGCTGGTGCAAATTCATCGTTAACCCTTGTTGCTTTAAAAAAAGACTCCTTGGCTTCTTGCTGCCTACCTTGCTCTACTAGCAATAGTCCCAATTGATAGTGAGCTTGCACTAGTTCTGGATTAAGCACAACCACTTGCTGGAGAACCGGAATTGCTTCTTCTGATTTGCCTTGTTTGACTAACAGTCGTGCCAAATTATATTGAGCAGTAGCATTGTTAGGATTGATGCGAACTGCTTCTTGATACTGAACACTAGCTTGCTCATCATTACCTTGTGCCTCAAAAGCTAAACCCAAATTATAGTGAGCTGTTTCAAAATCAGGATTGAGGGAAACTGCTTGCTCATAAGCTCTAATTGCCTCCTCTGGCTGGTCTTGGTGATAGAATGCTAAACCCATGTTGTAGTAAGCTTCTGGTAGATTCGGGTTAAGTCTAATCGCAAATTGATATTGTTGAATTGCCAGCTGTGTCTCACTTTGTCCCAGAAGAGAATTGCCCAACATATAATGAGCCATAGCAATAGACGAGTCAAACTCAAGAGCTTTACGAAAAGCTAGCTCTGCTCCTCTAAATTCGCGCCGATTATAGAGCCTGATTCCTTGCTGAAAGTACCTAGCAGCATCAAGATTCTCTGTGTATAAACCATCAATTAATTGCTTAGTTAGTTGACGCTTTCCCAGTTCACCAGCATTAGCATAACCAGCAGTAGTCACACTAAAACTGATCAGGGTAGCGGCCAAGAGGGACAATTTTTTGTATTCTTTTAACATAGATTTGTTATTAGTCATTTGTCATTAGTCATTAGTCATTTGTTGTTTGGGAATTGGGACTTTCTTTCCCTATCTTCCTTGTCTCCCTTGTCTCTCCATCCTCACTCTCTAGCTTCTGGCAAAATCAGCATGGCATCACCAAAGGAGTAAAAGCGATATTGATGAGCGATCGCTTCTTGGTATAAATCTAACAAGCGCTGACGCCCTATCATCGCACTGACTAGCATCAATAAACTAGAGCGGGGCAAGTGAAAGTTGGTAATCAATCCTTCCACTACTCGCCACTGGTAGCCCGGATAGATAAACAACTCTGTTTTGCCAGAATAGGGTTGCAATTGACCACCAGCAGCAGCTCCTTCTAAAGCTCGTACCACTGTTGTACCCACAGCAATTATACGACCTCCTGCCTTTTTAGTTTCCCTAATCTTGTCTACTGTTAACTGGGGTACTTCCAGCCACTCTCCATGCATTCGGTGTTCTGTAACATTTTTTACCTCCACTGGTCGAAAAGTGCCGACGCCGACGTGGAGGGTGACATCTGCTTGTCCAATTCCCCTGGCATGGCACTGTTCTAGTAACTCATCAGTGAAATGTAGTCCAGCAGTAGGAGCTGCGATCGCACCAGCCGCTTGAGCATAAACTGTCTGATACTGTTCTGGTGTGGCTTGGGTATTTGTGATATACGGTGGCAGGGGTATTTGACCGTATTGACTTAATAACTTTTTCAAGGATACCCCAGCGGGAAGCTCAAATTGCAAGAGACGCCCACTAGTAGCCTCATCTCTTGCCAGAACCGTTGCCTTCAGATTGGGTATGGGGGATTTCCCCTTATCCATCTCTTTCCCAAGGTAAGGATCTTTACTGGGGGAGTAGGAATCGGGAGTAAGGATTTGTTGTTGAGTACACGGCTCGAAGAAAATCTCTGCCCCTGGTTTGAGACGCTTTCCTGGTTTCACTAGAGCTAACCAACAGTTAGGCTCTCGCTCTTCCAGCAGCAATACTTCAACTGGTGCCCCTGTTGATTTATGCCCATAGAGTCGAGCTGGGATAACACGAGTATCATTGAGCACCAATAGATCTCCAGGTTGCAGCAGCTGGGGTAAATCACGGAAGATATGGTGGGTGTGGTGAGTTGCTGAGGCTACCACGAGTAATCGCGAACTATCTCTTTGGGAGAGAGGCGTTTGGGCAATTTGCTCTGGTGGTAGTTCATAATTATAACTAGAGAGCAATCGGTCTAGCTCCCTGCTGTAGGCTTCGAGCGGCTTAAGAGATTCGTCCGAGTTTTGAGAGTGGACATCTATTGAGCCACTACCGTTATCAATTGCTGTCATTCCCTTATTTTACTGACAACTCACGGGTAACTAATCGCTAAATTGGGTAGGATCCCCTATGATACATCGGGTGCTTTTCCCCTATCCAGAAGTGTTACTTCCTCGCGAGAATACATCTATAGCGCTTCCTTGGATTTATTTGCCAAGAATTTCTATGGATTACCTCTACTTCCTCGCAAATGCCAGCCTAACCCTGCGAGTAGTTGAATATTTAAAATCAATGCCACAATTACCCGTGCAATTTATGACGGTAATTCATCAGATTGACGGCTGGGTCGTTAAAGTCAAGATGGATTGTCCTTTAGGTCCTCACCAGCATGGAGATTTTCGGGCGTTTATGAGCGAATTGGGAATCCCTTATGATCCAGAAATTCGCTTACAAATGGCTCTGTGGAGCCTGGAGACAGGACAGTCACCTATTGAAGTGATGCGTCGCTACCAAGTGGCTGTAGTTTCTCATGGTACTCCGGACAGGAGTGATATTGAAGCATTTCGCCACCAGTTCACAATGGGGTTAGGATACTGCCCAGAAACTTTGGCTTAGGAACTAGTACCGCTGCGCGGAATTAAGAATTAAGAATTAAGAATTAAGAATGCTTATAGAGTAAGGATTCTATCGATCTTAAACTGGTGGGTTATTTCCGCCGCGCTGCACTAGGTACAAGCTAAATATTCTATTTTTCTCAAGCAACGGTAGCCTCGACTTCTCCTGAAATCACTCCAAAACTTTCAGCACAGCTTTCGGAGAAAGCTTATCTTTAAACCAAATAATCTTAGCTGGTACATCCTGTACCTTAATACCTGCCTTATCTAAATTGAGGCGCTCAGAAATGGCAAGAATTAAATTGTCGCATTCTGACCGGCGCACCTGATAAAATTTCTTTTTTAAGTAATCTGGACGCCAAAAGCCAACTATTTCTAACAAAAAGTCTCTTCCATCGGGATGAACTAGGCGAAAGTCGGGAATCATCACGCTACCAGGGAGGGGAACTAGTTCTACTTCTCGCTCTAAAATCCAGTCAGTTTTCTGGGAGTCCCAGCGCTTAGCAAAGGATTCCTCTACCATACTGTCATAGGTCTTACCAGCAGGATAGTGAGTAACTAAACCGCATTTGTCATCGAGGGCAAAATGTCCGGTTTTCAGAGTGCCGCTGTAAGGATCCCGCTTTTGCAAGGTTGCCTTGAGACTCCATTTGGTGACATGTAGTAAAGCTGGGAGTAGTTTAGCGATCGCTAACCCATATCTGGTACTAGGCTTAAATAAACTGGTAGGGCCATCGATCGTGATTGTAAAGCCGTGATCCGCATCTCCCTCAATGTAGGTCATCAATTGAAACAGCTTGAGATAGCGGAATAACAGTTTATACTGACCAGGTACATTCCGGTGAGCATTGATAGTCATATGACAGGCTCGGTAAAAGATGCCCTGGACTTGGGATAAATTGTAGCGGTGTAGTAGGGCTTCTGGTGCTGGGTCATCATACTGGGTAAGAATGCGATTTTCTTGTAAATCGGCATAAAGTCCCGTGCGAATTTGGTGGGGTAGGACTTCCTGATTTAACTCCTTAGTAAGAGCACTGCTGAGAGTTTCCAGGGTTACTTCTGATGTCTGACGACTGGGAACCGATTGAGAAGCCAAGGTAAAAACCCTCTGCCGCAGTTCCTTGGGTTCTAGGGGACTGACAATTTCAAAGGTGCTGAAGTTACTTTTGAGGATATGAGCCAAACCCCGTTTAAGGCGGTAGTCGGGAGTATCTCCTTCTAATTCTTGTAACTTGCGATCAAGTTCTCCTTGGGTACCACCAACAGCTTCCTGAAAACAGGTGATTAGTTCAGTTGCGATCGCACACATCCCAGAGTTTATCGGCAATCGCTTGGGAATAATCTCCTCTCCATTGAGTCGATTAATTAATAATTCTGTTGGTAGCATTTAATAATCAATTAGTCAAGTCTTTAAATATAGCAGTTCTTGCATCCGTGAGGTACATCTTCTATTCCCCATTCCCAAAAACCAAGAACGAAAATACCTCATCTAAATGAGAAACGCTATATATTATTCCTCAATTTTCAATTATCAAGCTTGTATAAAGTTGAACTAACCACTGACTTGTAGCATGTCATAACTTTTAATTATGAGTTAAATGAGTTTTAACTTTACAATATATTTTTTGTTTAAGTTTTAATGAGTTGTTTTAAATTGCATGAAAATATTTCAGTAAATTCGTAACTTTGGGCAACTAAATATCTATCTATAGTTAGTTCCACATTTATTTTACACTTGATTTTTATTGGCAAATATAAGTATTGATTTTTAAATTAAATATTTAAAGAGTTGCTGAAGATTACCCTTTGGCCTATCTATGGCTACAATCAATCAGTTATTTTGAGCAAAGAAGGCAGAACACTAGATTGAGATTTGAAATTTGAGATTTACTTTCTTGCTTCATTAATTCTCAATAAAGGAATGTAACGGAGATTCAAAGCAATGACTAGCAAAGTGATGACATTCCGTTTGCCAGAGGAACTTGCTCAAGTAATTGAATATCGAGCTAAAATAACTAACAAGAGTCAAAATATGTTGGTTGTAGAAGCTCTAGCCACTGCCCTTGGACTGCCATTATCATCACTAGAACTAATAACATCTGAAGCAGTTGATCAACAGCTTAAGGAAGTTATTGATCAGGCAACAACTCTATCTCAACGATTGGTTGAATTGTGCCAAGAGTCTTATTTTGATAGTAGTACCTTACGGTGTTTGGCATTTCTAGTACAAGCAGTGGAAGGGTTTCAGTCTTTAGGTGGTTCCATTGCAAATCAACAAAAAACTGGTTCACTGGTTCGTCAGAAACATCAGGAATTGATGACAACGGTCAAAAGAGAGGATAATCAGGGAGCAAAAATACTTGACCAAATTCTTTCAACTTTTCCCGGTTTAGTTTTCGTGCTAGATCGCATGGGTCGCTGCACTTATATTAACTCTTTTGGTGTACGTATTTTAGGGTTTGAGAGAAATTACTTTCTGGGTAAGACATTTTCTGAGGTGAGCTTTCCTATAGAGCAAATAGAACAGTTCCTAGCTCAGTATCAACTAGTATTAACTACTGGACAATTTCTGAGCGAAGAATTCAACCTCTCAACAATTCAAGGGACAAGAAATTATGAGTACATACTTAATCCAATTCAGGGAAGCGATCGCACCACTGATGCAGTTGTTTGCATAGCTAGAGATATCACAGAGCACAAACAAATAGCAATTGCACTACAGGAGTCACAGAAAAAGTATCGCAATTTGTTTGAGTTAGCTAACGATTTAATCTTGATTATTGATCCTAACACCCAGCAAGTATTGGATGTTAATTTTAATGCAGCAAGGCGACTTGGTTACACTCGTCGGGAACTCCTACAGTTGTCAATCAGCGACATTGAAACACCGATGGACGAAACTCTCTACCAAGACTTGCAACAAAAATTGAAGCATAATGGTCATATCCGCTATGAACACAGCCTTCGATGTAAGGAAAGTACTAAAATACCAGTGGAAATTAGTACTCAGATTATTGAGTATGAAGGTCAGTTAGTCTTTCAATATTTTGCTCGCGACATCGCAAAATATCAGCAGACTGAAGCGGCACTTAAGCAGCTAAAGAGTTGTTTGTTATTTGTTGTTAGTTGTTTGTTAAAATAGTAGATTTACTTCAAAACTGTCCTGCAAACAAATCAGCAAGTACTGTATTGGAAAATAAAAACCCTTCTGGGTCAGTTAACCTGAGTTTACCAGTTACAGGTAGTCTTGGAAGCTCTTGGAGATTAATTGCTTTTCCCTCTGTATCGATAACTTCTATCCAGCCGTTGTGGTAGTGGAGTTGCAAACTAGCCCAAATTTTGTCTAGGGTTGCTTTTCCAAACTGCTGAGTTAGAGTAGATAAATTCAGACCTTCTTGTAACCGCAATCCTAGCATTAGGGTTTCTAAGAAAATATCCTCTGTAGGGATTTGTGGGCAATTTAAGACACCGTCTGCCTGAATTAGTTTTTCTACCCAACTATAATACTTTTGTCGAGTACGAGGTCTGGTGAATCTATGCCCTTGGACATAGCTAGCTGCCCCCATACCAAAACCGTAAAAGGGGCGGTTTTCCCAATAAACTCGATTATGATGGCATTGATAACCGGGTAAAGCATAGTTAGAAATTTCATAATGCTCATAACCAGCACTAGTGAGAACTTGCTGCCCAAGACGGTACATTTGAGCAGTAGTCTCATCCGTTGGTAAGGGTTTTACCCCTGGGTTGTACTGGCGTCCAAAAGCAGTTACTGATTCAACGATCAAGTCATAGCTGGAAATGTGGGTAGGAGCTAGGTTGAGAGCAGCTTCCAGAGATGCCTGCCACTGCTCTAAAGTTTGATAAGGCAATCCAGAAATAAGATCTAGGCTTAAGTCGGGAAACTCTACTTGGCGTAACAGGTCAACTGCTGCGAATATATCATTAAGGTTATGCGATCGCCCACAAGCTCTGAGCAATTCATCCTGAAATGCCTGAACCCCCAAGCTGACTCGATTGACTCCCACATCTCGGTATCCCTTTAACTGTTCCTTGCTGAAGGTTCCTGGATCCATTTCCATCGAAATCTCTGCATCGGCAGCAATACCAAAGTGCTGCTCAAGTTGTTCTACGATGTATTCTAATTGTTCGACAGCTAGCAGAGAGGGGGTTCCACCACCGAAAAAAATAGTTTCTAAAGGATGCCCCAATACTGGTGTAGTGGTAATTTCTTGAGATAACACCTCGACATATTGCTTAATCGTGCCAGAGGTAGTGCCAGTTGCGTTATCTCCTACTACGGAAACAGGGAAATCGCAGTAGTAGCATCGGCGTCGGCAGAAGGGAATGTGAATATAAGCAGAACTAGGAGTTAAAAAATTAGTAACTTTTTCTGAATTTTTTAATAAATTTGGCACTTGATTTTAATTTTCAGATTGCAATTATTACGTTAATCAATGATTTTTGATTAACAATTATTAATTAAATGATTTATCGATACAACCAAACAAAATTATCTACAAAGATATAATGAATTTATTGTCTGATATGATTCTTTATCTATTTATTCCTTGACGAATTACCACACCAATTACACCGAATTCTCACAATGCTGGACTTCATCATTATTTTCATCTTCATCATAGCAGCCGCAGGAATCGGGTTTGGCAGTGTTGAATTGCTGCCGACTAATGTACAAGCTCAGATCACCAATTTGGATGCTGTACGCTGGATCACGGCTAGTTTTGCTGCCATCATTGGCTTGGCTGTAGGTTTAACGGCACAGACTAGCTATCGTCGCATAGAAGCTCAAGTCCGCAAAACACCGATAGAAGTAATTTTGACTAGGGCGGTTGGCTTAGTAATCGGACTGCTTTTAGCTAATCTGATGCTAGCACCAATTTTCTTGCTGCCGATTCCTGGAGAATTTGCCTTTATTAAGCCTTTGACAGCGATTTTGGGCAGTGTTATGTTTGCTTTTCTTGGGGTTAGTCTAGCAGATACCCACGGTCAAACTTTTTTGCGGCTGATTAACCCCAATAGCTTGGAAACAATGTTGGTAGCTGAAGGCACTCTCAAGCAAGCCTCAAGTAAAATTTTAGATACTAGCTCCATTATTGATGGTCGCATTGAAGAGCTTCTCAATACTGGCTTTGTGGAAGGGCAAATCCTAGTATCCCAGTTTGTCTTGCAAGAGTTGCAGTTGCTAGCTGATGCTGCCAACGATCAAAAGCGTATCCGGGGGCGGCGAGGGTTGGATATCCTTAACCGGATGCAAGAAGCTTTTCCAGATCGTATAGTAATTCACCCTGCTGATTACGAAGATATTGCTACAGTAGATGCCAAATTAGTGCGTTTTGCCCAAGAAATCAACGGTACTCTGATGACGAATGACTACAACTTAAATAAAGTTGCCAATTTACAGAAAGTGCCAGTACTTAATATCAATGAACTTGCCCAGGCAGTACGCCCAATTTATCTAGCTGGTGATACCCTTGAGCTGAAAATTATTAAGCAGGGCAAAGAATCCTCTCAAGGAGTTGGTTATCTCAATGATGGCACAATGGTAGTTGTGGAGGATGGAATTGACTACATTGGTGGAGAAGTAAAAGTAATTGTCACCTCTGCGTTGCAAACTTCTGCCGGAAGGATGATTTTTGCTCGCCCCCAAGCTTCTGTGGCTGCTTAAGAGCAACTGGCAAGATGCCAGTTCCACAATCGATACCCCACACCCCACACCCTCACTCCGAAGGAGTGTTTCTTCAGAGCTCCCCAGGAGCGCTTGCGCTATCGCCACGATTTTTTGCTATTATTATTTTATAATGGGGAAAGTGTGCGCCCATATATAACAGATTTCTTCTAATATCCAACAGCAACTTGTGGAACTTGTGGAACGGGCATCTTGCCCGTCATCTTCTCAGATAAAAGCTTTAATTGATCAGCAGGAGCATCTTAGGGTTTGCACAGAATTGTAGCTCCCTTGGATGTAATTCTAGGGAGCAAGATGCTCCCACTACAGTTTAAAAAATCTACCACCTACCACCTAACACCTACAGCAGATTGCAGGCAATTGGTTTCGGATTAACCATGAGGGGGATAATATTCAACTTTCCTGGCAGCGGGGACAAGAAAGTCTGCGTTTTGCGCCAGCGGTAGCTTTTAGTCATCCCTTTAGTCAGCAGGCACTGGCCGATTTGCGCTGGTATTTGGAAGATTATTTGCACTATCCCTATGGGTTGGAGCCGGAGAAGGCAAACCAGATTGAGGGCAAATTCCGGCAGTGGGGAGAGGAGTTATTTGAGTTAGTCTTTCGTGGTAGCGAGAAGGCGCGGGAGTTTTTTCAGGAAGCTACCAGGGCAGGGTTGGATAAGTGCCAATTAGTGATTACTTCCGATAGAAAAGAAGTGCTGAATTTACCTTGGGAATTATTGTACTCCCCAAGCGATCGCCAATTTCTGGCACCTTCTTTAGCAGGGATGTCTCGCAGCCTCAGTGACTATGCGGTTCGGGCAGAAATGGGGGAGTTACCCCAGGATAAACTTAATATATTGCTGGTGATTGCCCGTCCTTATGGGGAGCGGGATATTGGACTGAGAACTATTGCCCGTCCCTTGTTGCAAGCTTTAGCACCTATTCGTCACAAAGTCCATCTTAAAGTCTTGCGTCCCCCCAGTTTTGACCAGTTTCAACAGGAACTAAATAGGAATAAGGGATTTTATCACATTGTTCATTTTGATGGACATGGGGATTTTGACCCCAACAGCAGCGGTTTCCGGCATACTCTGGGTACTGCGGGGCAGGGGGTGTTAGTTTTTGAACGCAATGATGGTTCTCCTGATATTGTCACAGCTGCCCAGATTGCTCAGAATTTGGCAAATTGTCAGGTGCCGATTTTTGTCTTGAATGCTTGCAAATCAGCACAGGAGGGAGAGGAAAAGTTTTCTTCCGTAGCTAGCCGCTTGGTATCCTTGGGGGCTAAGGGTGTAGTGGCAATGGCTTATTCGGTTTATGCCGAAGCTGCTAAACATTTCATTGGGCGGTTGTATGGGGAGTTGGCGGTAGGAGCAACTCTCGACGGTGCGGTGGCAGCAGGGCGTAAGGTTGTTTTGAATAAGCCTTTGCGCCCTAGTCCAAAAGGTGACAAGCCTCTGCAAGATTGGCTAGTGCCAGTGCTCTATCAGCAGGAAAGTTATGTGCCTTTTCGTCAGGTAGGCAATCAGCCTCGTAGCTTTGAAGAGTTGATCAAGGAGGCGGAGAATCAAAAGAAGGCAAAAGATGAGCTACCGGAGGAAGGGACTTATGGTTTTATTGGACGAGATTACGAGATTTTGCGCTTGGAGCGAGCTTTTCGGCAAAACCAGGTAGTGCTGTTGAAGGGGATGGGAGGTGTTGGCAAAACTGAGTTGGCTGTTGGTTTTGCTCGCTGGTTGCAGGAGACTCAAGGTAGGGAAGGGGGAATATTTTTTACTTCCTTTGAAACTGGCAATGGGTTGAGTAATGTCATCAATAGTATTGGGCGGCGCTTGGGAGGGGAAAAGTTTTCCATGTTGTTGCCAGAGCAGCAATATCAAGTGGTGCTGGAATATCTGCAAACTCATCCTTGTCTGCTGATTTGGGATAATTTGGAGCCGGTGGCGGGTTTTCCGGAAGGGAATGCGCCGTTGTTATCCCAGGAGGAGAGGGAGAAGCTGAAGCAGTTTCTTAAACAGCTGCGGGGTGGGCAATCTAGGGTATTGATAACTAGTAGGCGGGAGGAGCCTTGGCTCGATTGTGGCTATCAGTTAGAAAGTTTATCGGGACTTTCTCCTAATGATGCGGAGGTGCTGGCGGCGAAGATTTTGCAAACCGCAGGGGTAGATAGGGGGAAGTTACCAGCAGAGTATCTGGAGTTACTTAAGCTTTTGGGGGGACATCCCCTCTCCCTGCGAGTGGTGTTGCCTCATTTGAAAGGGCAGTCGCCGGTTAAGTTGATTGAAGCTTTGCAGCAGGGGTTGGATACTTTTGAGGGGGTAGAGGAAGATAGGGATAAATCGCTGATAGTGTCTCTGGATTATTCTTTTACTAAACTCTCGGATAGTGCTCGTCGCCATTTGTCCTTTTTAGGTTTATTCTCCCAGCAAGTTAATGCTAATTTGTTCAGTTTTTTAGCAAGCAATCCTGAGGATGAACAGGGACTGACATATCAGGCGGTGTTTGGGGAGAATTTGCAGAAAGCGGATTGGGTGAGGCTACTCAATGAAGCTGCAGCCGCAGGTATTGTGGAACATTTGGGTGAGACATACTACAAAATTCACCCGGCTCTCCCTTGGTATCTGCGACAACAACTAACTAAGCAATACTCTACCCAGGAGGTTAGGGAACTGGAAAAAAAGTTGCTGGTTTTTTACGCAGGGTTGGCGAATACTCTCCGTGAGCAGCTAGTCGGCAATGCTGAACCTGCAACCTTTTTTCTGCAAGTTGAAGAGTCAAACCTGTTGCAACAGTTACGATTTGCAGAGCAGCAGCAGGATTGGAGTAATGCTAGGTTAATTCTACAAGCCTTAGGAAATGTATATCAGCGCAGCAGTCGCCAACCAGAATTTCGTGTACTGCGCCAACGAGCATTAGCTCAAATTGGTAGTCAGTTGATAGAAGCGAAGGCAAAAGGGCAAGATGCTTTTGATTTCTGGATGTATCTGCGGGGAGTGGATGCCAATGAAGCAGCTCAAACTGCTGACTGGGAAACAGCTGGTGCGGTTTACCGAGAAATTCTGGAGGAATTGATTGCTTTAAATGAATTTTCAGTTAAGAAAAAAATTGCTAGTTTATATCACAATCTAGGGATAGTTGCCCAACAGCAGAGGCAGTTTGAGGAAGCAACAGCTCTTTACCGCAAGGCTCTCCAGATATATGAAAATGCCCAGGATTTTTACCAGGCAGCTGCTGAGTATCACCAACTAGGGATAGTTGCCCAACAGCAGAGGCAGTTTGAGGAAGCAAAAGCCTTTTACCGCAAAGCTCTCCAGATATATGAAAATGCCCAGGATTGTTACTCTGCTGCTCCTGAGTATCACCAACTAGGGATAGTTGCCCAACAGCAGAGGCAGTTTGAGAAAGCAAAGGTCTTTTACCGCAAGGCTCTCCAGATAAAAGAAGAAGCCCAGGATTGGCACAACGCTGCTAGTGACTATCACCAACTGGGAATGGTTGCCGAACAGCAGAGGCAGTTTGAGGAAGCAAAAGCCTTTTACCGCAAGGCTCTCCAGATATTTGAAGATGCCCAGGATTGGTACAATGCTGCTAATGTCTATCACAATCTGGGGGTAGTTGCCCAGCATCAGAGGCAGTATGAAGATGCAACTGCTTTTTACCGCAAGGCTCTCCAGATATTTGAAGATGCCCAAGATTGGTACAACGCTGCTAATGTCTATCACCAACTAGGGATGGTTGTCCAAGAGCAGAGACAGTTTGAGCAAGCAAAAGACTACTACCAAAGAGCTTGTGACATTTTCAAGCAGTCCCAAGACTGGTACAAAGCTTCTTTAACTTTAGGCAAGTGGGGCAAAGTGTTAGAAGCTCAAGAGCATTGGGCTAAGGCTTTGCCCATCTACATTCGAGCTTTAGCAATTGATTTTGACCATAATCAACAGCCAGTTGGCTCGGATATCAGGGATTTAGGTCGAATGTTCAAAGTATTGGGAGCCAGTAAGTTTGATGAGATTTGGCAGGAGGTAACGGGGGAGGAATGTCCAGAGGAAGTGCGTAAGGCTATTGAGAATTTAGAATGTAGAATTTAGAATGTAGAATTTATGTCTGGTGTGAATTAAATTGCACATATTGTAGTGCGAGCATCTTGCTCGCGTTTAACCTTTAGTGATCAACTTTGTTGGTGCCGTAGGCAATCGCTTATTACCAATTCACCCATTCTAAATTTCCTAGGTTATTGTTGACTGGCAGGATGCCAGTTCCACAGTTGTTTTTTGCCAGTTTTACAATTGTTTTTTGAAGTCAGGAATAGCAATTCATACCTTACAGGTGCACAGCTATCCCATTGTTAAGTAATAATAGCAAAAAATCACGAACATCACAACCAATAAAATATTCTAAGGAGAAAACGATCTCATAAACCCGCACCGGTTCTGGATTGATTTTTGGTAAGATAATAATCTCAGCCGTTTTCCGGTTCTGGATTGATTTTTGGTAAATATGATAGTCGAAGTCGTTTTCCGCCTGGGAATTAATTCCCAGGCTAATAGCGTAAGTCGTCTAAAGACGACTGGTAATGATACAGGTTAATGCCAAATTATTGGGAGATAATTATCTATTTTTAGTCCGTTTTAACGGACTTGGGCTATGAGCCTTGAAATTAATTTCAAGGCGGTATAACGATTGCAAACCCAAAAACCTAACACCTAACACCTCATCAATTCCTACTCCTGTAACTCTGTTTTAGAAACAATACGGGTTTTCTTACGATCCGCTTCAGAAAGTTCTTCCCCTAATTGCAAACGAGTGGCATTGGTTTGCAACACCGTAGCCGCACCTTCATCTCCCATTTGAATGGCAGTTTTAGCAGCAGTTTGCAGCATGGTAGCAGCACCGACGCGATCGCCTTTTTGCAATTTCGCTTCCGCAATTTGCGTTTGTCGATACTTAGCTAAAGCCAGAATCGATCTTTGGACATCTTCATTGGGAGATGGTTGATAAACTCCTTGAAAAACTGCCTCTATTGGTATCACTTCAGAGAGTAGCCCATCTTTACCGATTGCCGGATTATCGTAAATCACTTGTATATTGGCAATGACTTGACGACCTTCTGGCAGTTGACCAATATAAAGATTAGCGAGGATCACCCTCTCCGCATCAGTCATTAAGTCTCCCAAGCGCACCATAAACTGGCCATCTTCTCGTTTGACTGGTAGTTCAATGGTATCAGGAGCTACCTGAGCAATTGGTTTAAGTTCTGCTAGCCGTACTTTAGGCATCAGATTCAGCAGCAGGTAGGCATTCGTTAAACCTACAGATTGAATACGATTAAACAAGCGCCCAAACTCTTCCACTGCTTGTTCTGGTTGTTCAATATAAGAAAGAGTACCAGCACCAATGTCGGCAATTTGTTCTAAGATATCTTGGTTCCAGTGATCACCAAATCCCAAGCTATTAAGGGTAATCTTATATTCGGTTGCCAGACGGGCTAGTTTCAGACATTTATCGTTATCACCATGTTCGTTTTCGCCATCGGTGAGCAAAAAAGCCTGGGAAACAGCCTCTTGTTTACCCTTTGCCAGTTCTTCCATTCCCAGCTTGAGCCCTTCATCAATCGCTGTTCCCCCATCAGCAGAGAGCCGTTTAAGCTGTTTTTTGACATTATCTAGGTTGTCAATAACCTGATTTTTGACTATAACTTTAGCTCTATGATCAAAAGCAATCACAGAAAGGCGATCGCCTGGTTGCAAGCGCTCAATCAAACACAAAGCTGCCTTCTTAACTGTTTCCAGAGGGCGTCCATGCATGGAGCCACTATGATCAAGAATCAAGCATAAATTCAGGGGAACCGAACGCTCTTGCTCATTAGACAGAGCACTAACTGCCAAAGATAGCTGGCGTTGACTATTCAGTTGATTGGCATCAATATGAGTATCATTAAGGGCTGGGTGTAAACCGACTTTCATTTAAGGCTCCTGAGCAAGTCAAACATCATAATATTAAATTCCTGGAAATTACCAGGATTAAGGATTAAATTTCTCCTCTTGAGAGTGGTGATTACCGCACTAGTGCTTTGAAGGCAGGAGGCACCAATCCACCCCTAACCACTCCAAGGAGGGGAACAGGAGGCTCCAAGGAAAGAAAGCTTGTACAATAAGCTTTTGAACCTTTTTTCATTAGTGGATTATCCCTGCCACGTTGTACTAGTTTAATAACGAGGATTAATCACCTTACTCTTTCTATTAAAACCCGTGAGAACAAAAACGGGGTGGTAGAAGCACCACCAAAAAACTGCCACTGTGCGTGCTAACAGGCGCGTTACTATAGTTTTAAAGATAGCGCTATATTTGCAGTCCTAAACACCATGACACTACCGATTCAGGCAGTTCAATCCGCCTATTATGGTCGTCCCAACTACCGGACACCGCCCCCAGATTTACCGTCCCTGCTGCTGAATGAAAGGATTGTTTATCTAGGTATGCCCTTAGTACCAGCAGTAACAGAACTAATCATTGCTGAGCTGCTTTACCTACAGTACCAAGACCCGGATAAGCCGATTAGACTTTACATCAATTCTATTGGTACCTATGGCTTTGAAACAGAAGCCTTTGCTATCTGTGACACCATGAACTATATCAAGCCGCCAATCCACACAATCTGCATGGGTATGGCAATGGGTATGGCGGCAATGTTGCTATCTGCTGGAGAGAAAGGTTTTCGAGCCAGCTTACCAAATGCCACCATTGTGCTACACCAACCTCAAGGTGCAGCTCAAGGTCAAGCTACGGATATCCAAATTCGTGTTAAGGAAGTACTGGCAAATAAAGCGACGATGCTTGATGTGCTCTCTCGCCATACAGGTCAGTCAGTGGAGAAAATTAACAAGGATATGGACCGGATGTTATATATGACTCCTGAGACTGCCAAAGAGTACGGCATCATCGACAAAGTGCTAGAAGCTAGTGAGGTTGATATGCCAGTACCAGCTGGTATTTCTTAATACTACTTTCAACCCACCACCTAACACCTAATACCTAACACCTAACTTTACCTAATTCGGAGCAAATTATGCCAATTGGTGTCCCAAAAGTTCCCTACCAGATGCCAGGTTCTCAGTACACTGAGTGGATTGACATCTACAATCGTCTCTATCGGGAACGGATTATTTTTCTAGGTAAAGATGTTGATGATGAAATAGCTAACCAAATCATCGCGGTTATGCTTTACCTGGACTCTGAAGACAATAGTAAGGACATTTTTCTGTATATCAACTCCCCTGGGGGTTCGGTAACCGCAGGTTTGGCAATTTATGACACTATGCAGCACATCAAGTCAGAGGTAGTAACCATTTGTGTTGGTTTAGCGGCATCGATGGGTTCTTTCCTGCTGACTGCTGGTAAAAAGGGGAAACGCCTTGCTTTACCCCACTCTCGAATTATGTTGCACCAACCCTCTGGCGGTATCCGAGGTATGGCTCAAGCCACAGATATTCAAATTACGGCTCAGGAGATTTTGCGAGTTCGGCATCAACTCAATCGAATTTATTCTGACAGAACTGGCAATTCTGTTGAGAAGATTGCTAAGGATATAGACCGGGACTTTTTCATGTCAGCTGAGGAGGCAAAGGAATACGGGCTGATTGACAAGGTTATTGAAGATCAAGCACCGTAGCACAAGAAGTGGCGTGGCACAGCTAAAATAGTGGAATAGGTGCAGGTTGGGTTGAGGAACGAAACCCAACGCCAGTAGTGGCATGGCACAGCTAATTTGATGCATTAGTTTTCAACTCTGTTGGGTTTCACTATCACCTCAACCCAACCTACAGTTTTAGTCGTGCCACGCCACTAATAGTGGACTGTATAGTAGGGGATTGTAAATTAAATGACGATTAGCTTAGTTCTGTAGATGAATCCGGCAGATTGCTATCGCTTGTTAGGTTTAAAATCAGGAGCTTCCATAGCTGAGCTCAAGGCGTCTTATCGGCGTCTGGCTCGTCAGTATCATCCTGATGTCAACACTGGAGATAAGCTTGCTCAAGAAAAGTTTATTAAGTTGACTGAGGCTTACAAGTTTCTCCTTAGTGCTATCAAGCCTTCTGAGACTAATGAAATGTCTAGCTCATCCCAAACAGCTACTGCAGAGAGTAAGCCTCAAGATACAGTCGTGTCTCAACCTCAACAACCAGCAGTGAAGGTAACCCGTAAGCAAACCTCTTATCACTGCTATCCACCACTGTCAGCCCTGGAAAAACAACTCAAGGGTAATGCTTATCAAGATTTACAGCATATGCTTAAAGAACAGCGATTTGCTAGAGCGATCGCACTAGTTGAAGGTTTAGCCCAAAGAATTCCCCAAGATCCAGAAGTGCGCCAGTGGAAAGCGATCGCCTATCAAAGTTGGGGACGATATTTAGTCAACCAAAAACAGCTAGATAAAGCAAGAATTTATTTGAAAAAAGCCCTGAAAACTGACCCCCACAATCGCTCCCTTTGGGCAGAAGTGGATCGAGATTTCCGCCGCCTTGAGCGACTGTTGTAAGAAGAAGCTGGGGGAGCTGGGGGGAAGATGATAGTGTTTATTTGAGTAGTATTAGGATAAGGGAGACAAGGAACAGATGTTCCGATATTTCTTCACAAAAACAAATAACAAATAACAAACAACAAACAACCAAATGTGTCATCGTTTGGCAACAACTTCAGTTTTGATGCTGGCAAGTGCAATAGCTTTTAGTCCTGCTGCACTGGCTCAAAATGTTGATATTAAGTTTAGTGGGAATGTTCCGATTGAGGCGAACTTCACCAATGTTGTACCAGGTACAGCAGACACAGCAGGAGTTGGCACTTCTGTTGGTAGTTCGCATATCATAGAGTCAGTTACTTCGGCTAGCGTAAGTGTAGAATCGAATACCCCTGGCACGATGACAGTTTCGCCGCCCCGTCTACTATCTGGTCCAACACCTGATCCTGATGGGACAAGGCATGTTACTTTTTTAAGCTTTGGTACACAGAATGTTATAGCTGATGAAGCAGATGTAACAGTAAATGTTCCCGCTGGAATTATCGATTTAGACATCAAGATGCGTGTAGAAAGACCTACGGCATTTGTTGTCGGAACCTATAATTACAGTGTCACTCTAACACTCACGCCTTAGAGATATTCTGTGTTGAAGTGCATATACCTTTAGGAGGCTTTTTTTAATGATTCGCCATTTGGTTTTGACATCTGGACTAATACTGGCTGGTGCAGTTGCTTTTAGTCCGAAAGCTTTTGCTCAATCAGTAGATATTCCTTTCTCAGCGAATGTTGGTCCTGAATGTAGTTTTGCGACTCCTATTCCTGGTACATTAGTAGTGAATTCACCTGGGAACGGACCATCATCAGGACCAGGTGATCTTAGCTCTCTTGCTCCAGGAGGAGTATCGGGTCAAGTCGATGTTTCCTGCAATACAAATGCAGAGCTTCAAATAACTGATGCACGCTTTGTGTCATTCACTCCTACCAATCCCGATCCCTTTGGTCCTCCATTTGAGGAGCCACCTCCGGGCTCCATCGATGCCAGAGCAAGAAGCAATAGTCAGGAGACATTTGGTATTCAAGGTCCCCCCATATTTCTTGATATTGGTAACCAAACAGTGGAAGTCGATATGTGGACTTTCGGAGGAGTTCAGGAAGCAGGAATTTACGAATATGCCGTTACTTTGACAATCGTGCCGTAGTAAATTCCCTCGATTACAAGCTTTCCGGCTTATTAGGGTCTGTTTTATTGCTCAAGGGGTGACAAAACACTTAAAAAGTAGGCGGAGTTTAGGGTGTAGGGTGTAGGAAAAAAAGAGGAGCTTCGCCAAAGTTAGTAGAGAAGATGGAATTGGGTAATAGACGATTGCATCAGGTAAATGTTGGTTGATGGGGCTCACTCATGCAGCGATACGTACCTTCATTTTCACTACACCCCACACCACACACCCTACACCCCGTCTTCATTTTCACCACACCCCACACCCCACACCCTACACCCTGTCTCCTTTTTAGCTTTTTTTCAGCCCCTGAGCTTCATCTCGGTAAAATTCTCCAAGCTGATTACGTATTATCATGTAAACGTTCCCTTGGGCAAAAGCGGCACGAGCAACTCTAGCTGTTTCTTGAGGGATAAGCCAGTCTTTTTTTTGATGAAGTGTCATTTGCGATCGCATACTTAAGTGAAATACCATCTACATTTTGAAGCTTTTAGCGATCAGCGCAAGCTGCTGCCGTAGGCAATCACATAATTTAATTGCTTTACCCTAATGGGGACTGACACTCTCTCTTAATTCGCCAACAGTATTTTCAAAATCCAAGGCTCAGGGGTAAGGGACTTCTTTCCACAGAAAGGAGTTTGTCATTTACACGCCTACCAAGAAGGCGATTTTCTCGAATTTCCAAACAACAAATGACAAATGACAAATGACAAACAACAAATTTGATTACCTGTGCGATCGCTTAAGTTTACTACAGCAAGGGGTCAGGGATTTGCCTCAAACTCCAGAGCAATGGCAATGGCTCAGACAAGTCTTTGCAGAACTCCACAACAGTCTGCAAGAGACTGAGATAGCTCAAAAGCATCTAGCATCAGCATTAGAACAACGAATAGCCGAGTTAGAATTGTCCAATGTCAAACTGCAAACTGAGGTAAAAGAGCATCAACAGATTGCTGATACTATTGTCAAAAGTATCTCCGATGGTATCCTGTTGGTGGATCTTCAAGGTAAGGTACGTTTTACTAACCCAGCAGCAGTTAAACTGTTTGGCAAGGAACCAGAAGATTTGCTAGATCACGATTTTGGTGAGCCAATAGTAGTAGAAGAAACTGCGGAGTTAGGCATTAATCACCCTCAAAGAGGACTAGTTATTGGAGAGATGAGGGTAGCGGAAACTAGTTGGCAGGGAGCATCAGTTTATGTAGTTGCCTTGCGAGATATTACAGAGCGCCGACAGGCAGCAATAGCACTAAGGGAAAGTGAGCAGCGGTTCCGTCAGTTGGCAGACAATATCGAAGATATCTTCTGGCTGTTTTCCCTGGATAGTGAACAAATGCTCTATGTTAGTCCTGCCTATGAGCAAATTGTGGGATACTCTTGCGAGGATTTGCTGGCTTCTCCTGATAAATGGATAGAGGCGGTGCATCCAGAGGAGCAGAAAATTGCCATCCCTGACTTTGACCGACAGCGATTGGAGGAGTCAACTACTAAAGAGTATCGCATTGTGCGATCAGATGGGGAAATCCGCTGGCTCTACGAGCGTACCTTTCCCATTTATAATCAACGGGGACAAGTATACCGCCTTGCAGGAATTGCTGAGGATGTAACCGCACGCAAACTCTCAGACGAACAAATCCGGACATCCCTTAGAGAAAAAGAAATCCTACTCAAAGAAATTCACCATCGGGTGAAAAATAACTTGCAAATTATTACCAGCCTACTGCGGCTGCAAGCTAATCGTGTTAAGGACTCTCAAGCACAGACAATTTTGCAAGAGTGCCGCAACAGAGTCGAATCAATAGCACTGGTACACGAGAATTTGTATCGCTCTGGAGACTTCAGCTGCATTAACTTTACCGAATATGTGCGCAATCTGACGGGTAAATTATTCCAAATTTATAACGTCAAGCCTGATGCTATTTCCTTTAAGATTACTGTCGAGCAAGAGATCTTCATTAGTCTGGCTCAAGCTGTTCCCTGTGGCTTAATTATTAATGAATTAGTTACCAATGCTCTTAAACATGGTTTTCGCCAGCAGCAAACAGGTAAGGTATTTGTTAAGCTCGCAGCGATTACTCACAATCAACTAATTTTAACAGTGGGTAACAATGGTGAGTGTCTGCCTCAAGATTTTGACCTGCAAACAGTTAAATCTATGGGACTTAAGCTAGTTATGACCTTAGTCAAGCAGCTAAAGGGTAAAATTGAACTTGAGAAGGATAAGGAAACAATTTTTAAGATTACATTTACTGCCTCAGGATAGATGAAAATATGTAGATTTAGGTCTGTAATCTTGATAAAGAAAAGCAAAAAAAATTGCTGAAGTTTTATTATTCTCCATTCACCATTCTCGATTCCCATTTTTAATAAAATCATGATCAAAATATTAATTGTAGAAGATGAGAGCGTTGTTGCCTGGGATATTCAAGAAACCTTAGAAAAATTAGGATATAAGGTGGTAGCAAATGTGACTTCTGGAGCGGAAGCGATTCAAATTCCTGCTGCTATCAAACCAGATCTGGTATTAATGGATATTAGACTCGAAGACGAGATGGATGGCATTACTGCTGCTGGACAAATCTGCGATCGCTTTAATATCCCCATCATCTATCTAACAGCTCATGCTGATGAGCACACCTGGCAACGAGCAATTAACACCAACCCCTATGGTTATATAGTCAAACCCTTTCAGGAGAGAGATTTACAAACAGCGATTGAAATTGCTCTACGCCGACATCAGGTAGAGAAGCGCTCTCAGGAAAGCCAAGAACAAATAGTTAGCACTCTTATCAGTATAGGGGAGGCAACCATTGTTACTGATCATCAGGGCTACATTTTGTCAATGAATCAGGCTGCTGAGTCCCTCACTGGTTGGTTGCTCACAGAGGCTCTAGGAAAAGATATCAATCAAGTGCTGGCTTTTATCGAAGCACAAAACCACAAACAAATCAAGAATCCCCTGATGCAAGCAATGGATAAATGTATCCGGGTGAATTTGTCAAGTAATTATCTGTTAAAAACCAAAAACACTACAGAAATAGCGATTAATAGTATAGCTACCCCGATTAAAAATCATGAGGGTGAAGTTATTGGTGGCATGCTCGTTCTCCAGGATATCAGCCAACAGCAACAGGCACAGGAAACCCAGCAGCAATCCCAAGAGCAAGAGAAGTTAATCGCCGCCTTCTCCCAATCCCTTCGCCAGTCTTTGAGGCTCGAAGACATTCTCAACACTACGGTAACTCAAGTGCGCCAGTGGCTAGAGAATGATCAGGTTGTCATTTATCAGTTCCATGCTGATGGTAGTGGCTCAGTGATAGCGGAATCAGTAGGCTCTGATTTACTTTGCCTGCTAGGATGGGAAGGAAGGGACCCCTGGATTGTTGAACCCAATTACTTTACTCAGTACCAGCAGGGACAAGTTCGGGTTATTGAGGATACCTACAAAGCTGATCTCCAACAGGGACAACTCCGGTTTCTAGAGTTCTTCAGTATTAGATCTAAAATCGTAGTTCCCCTGCTAACTGGAGAACATTTGTGGGGGTTATTGATTTGCCATCATTGCACTGAACCTCGAGAATGGCAGCGATCGCAGATTGAATTACTCAAACAACTAGCAAGCCAAGTTGGTGTTGCTATTGAGAAGTCTGAACTCGTGCAAAAACTCGAGCAAGCCAACCAACAATTACAGTATCTTACTTGTGTAGATGGTTTAACCCAGCTAGCTAATCGCAGCTGGTTTGAAGGCTATCTGGACTGGGAATGGCAGAGATTAGTCAGAACTCAATCTCCTATAGCCTTGATTTTGTCAGATATTGACTTTTTCCAAGAATTTAACGAAACCTATGGCAATCAAGCTCGGGATGATTGTTTGCGACAAGTTGCCACTGTCATTCGCCAAGCAGTTGAGCACCCAACGGATTTAGTAGCTCGTTACGGTGAGCAGGAGTTTGGGATAATTTTACCTAATACCAATGCTCCTGGGGGAGTGTGGATTGCTCAAAAGATGCGGGGAATTGTGAAACGACTCAAACTCGCTAATTTCAGTTCTCCGGTGAATCGGTATATCACTCTCAGTTTAGGCGTAGCTAGCATAGTTCCTAGTCTAGAGTCTTCCCCGACAATGTTAATAGAGGGGGCTAACAAGGCACTATATAAGGCTAAAGCAGGAGGAGGCGATCGGGTAGTGCTCGAGAAGTTTTCTCAGAGACTGGGCACTTTGAAGTCTGAAGGTTAATTAATTGTGTAGGGGCGAATGACCATTCGCCCCTACTGTCCTTACTAATAACCTATACAACTCTCCCCGGATTTAGTATGAGAAATTAAACAGCTTGAGCTTGAACTTGTGGCTGGAACTGGAACAGGGAGTAAACGACATTACGACGGATATCAATCATCATCTCCAGAAACATCTCATATCCCTCCTGCTTGTATTCAATCAGGGGATCTTTTTGTCCATAGCCTCGTAAGCCTACGGATTCCCGCAAAGCATCCATCGACTGTAAATGTTCCCGCCAGAGGGTGTCAATTTGCTGCAAGATGAAGAACCGCTCCGCTTGCCGCATCAATCCTGCTTGAATTTGGTCCACTTGAGCTTCCTTAATATCGTAAGCTTTACGGACTTCTTCGTGGAGGAAAGTTTTGATTTCTCCTACTGTCATGTCCTCAAGATGCTCTGGCTCTAAATCTTGAAGCAAGTAGATGAATTCTTTGACCTTCGAGACTAAGTTATCCAATTGCCACTCTTCTGGAGGCAACTCTGGGTTGACGTAGGCTTCAACAATGTCATCCATCGTCTTTTCCCCATACTGGATCACTTGTTCTTTGAGATCTAATCCTTCCAGTACCCGTCGTCTTTCCGCATAAATTGCTTTTCTTTGGTTGTTCATCACCTCGTCGTACTCAAACACTTGCTTACGGGTGTCGTAGTAGAAGGTTTCAACTTTTTTCTGGGCTCCTTCCAAAGAACGGGTGAGCATCTTCGACTCGATGGGCATGTCTTCTTCCACTTTAAACATCTCCATCATGCCCGCCACGCGATCGCCTCCGAAAATGCGCAATAAATTATCCTGTAAGCTGAGGAAAAACTTAGTAGAACCAGGATCTCCTTGCCGCCCGGCTCTTCCCCGTAACTGGTTGTCGATACGGCGGGATTCGTGGCGCTCTGTACCTATAACGTGTAACCCTCCCAGTTGTACTACTTCTTCATGTTCCCGTTCAGTGAACTCTTCATACTCAGAACGAATCCCTTGATAAACCTCCCGCAGCTTTTGAATCACAGGATCATCAGTCGGCGCATTTTCTGAGGCAACCGCTAGCTTGTCCTCTGCTTCTAGTTCTGGGAGACTCTGCTCTCCATACCGCTGTACCGCAAAAGCTACAGCATCTTTGAGCTTTTCTTCTGTGAGGGGTGAGAGTTGAGTGGGGTAAATTTCGGGGCTAGCTCGCCAAGTTTTCACCTTTTTACCAGGAGCAAAGCCTTGAGCTGATGTTCGCTTACTAGCTCCTGGCACTCCTACAGGTGATAAAATATCTTCCTCCTCTGGCTTGACAATTTTGGGCATAAAATACTCCCGCAACTTCAGCCGTGCCATGTAGTCCGCATTACCACCCAAAATAATGTCTGTCCCTCGCCCTGCCATATTGGTGGCGATGGTGAGAGCTCCTTTCCTACCCGCCTGAGCAACAATTTCTGACTCTCGTTCCACATTCTCTGGTCGGGCATTGAGTAAATTATGAGGTATCTCTCGCTCTACCAACAAGGTTGCCAAAAGTTCAGATTTTTCCACACTTGTTGTACCCACTAGCACTGGACGTCCTTGTTCGTGCATGTCAGCACATTCTTCGGCAACTGAGGTCCACTTACCTGTTTCTGTCTTGTAAACTACATCTGCTAAATCACTACGCCCAGAAGGTTTGTTGGTGGGAATCACCGTCACTTGCAGGTTGTAGATTTTCTCAAATTCCGCTTCTTCTGTTTTGGCTGTACCAGTCATGCCCGCTAGTTTGGGATAGAGCAAGAAGAAGTTTTGATAGGTAATAGTTGCCAAGGTTTGGGTTTCATTTTGAATATCTACCCTTTCCTTGGCTTCAATCGCTTGGTGCAAACCATCACTCCAGCGGCGTCCTGTCAGTACCCGTCCAGTAAACTCATCGACAATCACTACTTCCCCATTGCGGACAATGTAGTTAACATCTGCGGTGAATAGTTCCTTGGCTTTAATGGCGTTAAAGATGTAATGAGCCCAAGGATCCTTGGGATCAAACAAATCATTGACCCCTAACAATTGCTCAGCTTTAGCAAAGCCTTCATCAGTCATAAGGACGTTGCGAGCCTTTTCATCGACTTCGTAGTCCCCTTCTTCGGTTTCTGACTCTTCTTGGACAAGGGCTCTAGCAATTTCTGCTGCCTTGAGGTATTTTTCTGTTGGTCGTTCTACTTGCCCAGAAATAATCAAAGGCGTTCTTGCTTCATCAACCAGTACCGAGTCTACTTCGTCAATGACGCAGTAATTGAATGGGCGTTGTACGACATCTGCCATAGCTGTTGCCATATTATCCCGCAGGTAATCGAAGCCCAACTCACTGTTAGTACCATAAGTGAGGTCACAAGCGTAGTTGCGCTGGCGTTCTCCCGGTCCCATGCCCGATTGAATTAGTCCTACACTCAATCCCAGGAAGCGATGCACCTGTCCCATCCACTCTGCATCTCGGCGAGCCAAGTAATCGTTGACGGTAACAATGTGAACACCTCTACTATCAAGGGCATTGAGATAAGCTGGTAGGGTAGAAACTAGGGTTTTTCCTTCACCAGTTTTCATCTCGGCAATTTGTCCCTGGTGCAGAACAATTCCTCCCAACAACTGGACATCAAAGTGGCGCATTCCCAAGACTCGACGCCCTGCTTCCCTTACGACAGCAAAGGCTTCCGGCAATAACTCCTCCAAGAGCTCTTCTCGAGCTTGTTCTGTAGTTGTTTTCTCCAACTGCTGTTTAAATTCTGCTGTTTTCCCTCTCAGTTGCTCATCTGAGAATTGTTGAACTTCTTCTTCTAGGAGGTTAATTTCAGCAACGTAAGGCTGGTATCTTTTCAGCTTGCGTGCGTTGGGGTCGCCAAGTAAGTTTTTAAGCATAACGGGAGAGGGAGACTTCTATTGGTTAAGGTCTAAGGGTAGAGGTTAGCACTTCAAAACTAGAGGGTAGGAGTAAAGACTCAAAAGTAGTACTCAAAACGTTGACAATTTTGGCTTTCTAACTACCTACCACTGAGAAGCCATCGCTTCAGGTGGGTATTTTCATTTATACACTTATCCTACCACTATCGCTCCAGACTAAGGCTGTACGGGGATTTCGACCACAGTTTTGTCAGTTGCTTGTGTATGGCTTGCTTTATATGATAGATAATCTTCTCTCCTTGGAAAACGAACTTTGGTACTCACTAAGGAGCAGTACCCTCTAATCGGTCACCTTGATGCCACTCCAGAAGGAGTTTCTTTGGAAGTATTGACTGATGTTAATGCTAACCAAGTTCATCAAAAGAAACTCATTGTTCTAACTAAGTTAGATAGTTGCCTCAAAAAACAAGCAGCAGTTATTACTCGGAGAGTTCCCTTAGCGGATTGGCGTGCTAGTTTCAATCCTCCCCAGGATTCCTGGTGGTGGTTTCTAGAAGCACCGACTCATCGATTAGATCGTTTTGACTGGTTTTGGAATGCACTAACAGTTACTTCCCTAACTGCTTCCTTACCCCAAATTGACTATAATTTGGGACGCCTCTATGAAGATTTAGAACAGTCGGATAAAGCGCGGACTCAGTATCGGCTAGCAGCTCAAGGTGACTTAGATGCTGGCTACAATGAATTGGCTCGTTTGTCCATTGAAAACAAGAAGTATTCAGAAGCAGTATCTTTGCTTTTTAAAGGATTGGAATTAGTCTCCGAGGAGGATAAGGAAACGAGATATGCTTTATGGAAAAATCTAGGTTGGGCGCAGTTGGAGCAAAAACGCTACGCTGAAGCTGAAACTAGTCTTAGAGAAGCTATCAGCTTTAATAATACCCAAAATCAAGCTTCTGCTCACTGTTTATTAGCTCAAGTGTTGGAAGAGAAAGATGCTGCCAAAAGCGCACTGACGGAATGGGAAAATTGTCTGAAATATGCTAATCCGCGTTATCCAGAAGAGTATGAATGGATTGAGCAGGCGCGTCAACGGATAGATCAGCAAAAACCATAGCGATCGCGCTTAGGCTATCGCAACAATTGTTTTAGAATAGAGAGAAGAATTGGGAATGTACCACAATAAAACGAACCCACGAAAAAATCGATCGCATATCGAGGAGAAACATCCATGATACAATCTGCCATTATCGAAAAATTAGAGAATCTTCCCGAATCTCTACAGCTCAAAGTTTTAGATTATGTTGACTCTTTAATTAAAGAAAGAGAACAGTCGGCAAATGCTGAAAATATACCCAAGCAGTATCGCTTTTCTGGTTCGATGAAAGGAACATTTGTTTTGCCGTTACCAGAAGACTTTGACGCACCTCTCGATGATTTCGAGGAATATATGTAATGAGTGAAATGTTGTTGGATACTCATGCTTTTATCTGGTTGGTTGAGGATGATGCCCATTTACCACCATCGACCAGAGATAGAATTGAGGGATGCGATCGCGTTTTTATCAGTATTATTAGTTTCTGGGAAATTGCTATCAAACTCAAAAAAGCAAAAATTTTCTTGCTCTGCGATTTTAACGATATTGAATCTCGCTTTAAAACAACCGGATTAGAACTTTTACCCATTGACCTTGGAGATACGGTTCAACTGTACAATTTACCGTTTTACGTTGAAAATCATAAAGATCCTTTTGATCGCCTATTAATTGCTCAAGCGATTCGGCGATCGCTTCTTTTAGTCAGTCGGGATTCATTTTTTGATGCTTATCCAATTAAGCGCGTCTGGGAATGAAAAAAGAGGAGCATCCCAATCATGCCAATGTAAACCAAAGCTGAGGGAGCTGAGGGAGAGGGATTCGGGCTTATCCGAGCAGTATTGGGATGAATCTTATCTCCAAGAACTGCAACAACTGCACGAATGGCTCATCGTACCTCTTCAACCTCATCTCAACACCACTAAAATCGCCATTGTTCCCCACCTGTCCTCCATTATCTCCCCTTTGCTGCCCTAACCGACGGCAAGGGTTACTTCAGTGATGACTACGCTCTCTTTACTCTCCCCAATGCCAGCATCCTGCGCTACTTACCAGAAAAGCGCAAATCAGTAACAGATAGTCTATTAGCTCTCGGTGATCCAGAAGCTACTGGAATCTCCCCCTTAAAGAAGGCTCGACAGGAAGTCAAAGCAATTGCTCGGCTGTTCAATACCCAACCTTTAGTCGGTAAAGCTGCAACCGAAAGCGCCGTCTGGTCTAAAGCTACTCAATTCGGTATGCTACACTTAGCAGCTCACGGCGAGTACAATACTCTCAACCCCCTCTTCAGTTTCATCCAGCTAGTCGGAGACAATCAGCACGACGGTTCCCTGCAAGTTCATGAAATCTACGACTTGGACTTGAGGAGTGCTACCAATCTCGTTGTCCTCAGCGCCTGCCAAACAAAAATAGGAAAATTAAGCCCAGGCGATGAAGTTGTGGGAATGAACCGAGCTTTCCTGTACGCTGGAACACCCACAGTGATGGCAAGTCTGTGGAACGTAGATGATGCAGCTACAGGGTTGCTGATGAAGCAATTCTACAGTCATTTGCAAGCAGGGATGGGCAAAGCTGAAGCACTACAGCAAGCACAGATGGCAGTACGCAAGAAGTACCTCCATCCTTACTATTGGGCAGCTTTTTCTCTAACAGGAGATGTGATTTAACTCAGAACCTGTACTGTACACGGAAATAATTAACGGAGAATCCTCTTACCTTGGAAATAGGGTAATCTGTACAAACGAGCTTAATGCTTTGTCATTAGTCATTGGTCAAAAAGTACGCAGTGTACTAATGACCAATGACACTTGACAAAGGACGCTCACCTTATGTCTATTGGAGAGATTATAGTCAACAACTATCAATGATCCATTTCTTTAACATTCTCCCAGAACCCCAATGGCAGGAAGATAGGGAAAATTTATGAGTAACCCTAAGCAGCAATTTTCATCCAATAGAGAGCCAGAAGACAAGAACCTAGAACCAGCCAGCGTTGAAGAGGTGGTTGAAGAGCGGGTTAGTCAAGCAAAAACACAAGCTCGGAAAGAAGAGGTTCTCGAAATTTATGAAGACTTACTCAAAACAATTTGGGACCGCATTTTACCCACCCTAGGCAGGGTAACAGTTATGGCGATTATGGAACGAGCTTTGGTACTCACTAAGGAACAGTATCCTCTCATCGGTCACCTTGATGCCACTCCCGAAGGTGTTTCCTTTGAAGTATTGCGCCAGCGGTTAGGAGAAGAGGAGCGGCTTTTACTACGGGAGGCTCTCAAGGAATTAATCGCTAACCTGATTGACATCTTGGCAATGTTAACAGGTGACATTTTAGTGCGACAACTGCTGAAAGAAATTGAAGGAAGAAAGTTATTATGACCCTTTCCCAACCCGTGCGGTTTGGTAAATTGCCGACGAATATTCCTGGCTTTGACACGATTTTGTCAGGAGGAATTCCTGAATTGTCTACCAATATTATTACTGGACCTCCCGGTGCTGGTAAGACGATTTTTACCCAGCAGATTATCTATACCAACGCTAGTCCGGAGCGGAAAGCGCTTTATTTAATTACCCTTTCTGAGCCTTCGGTGAAAATGCTGCATTACTTGCAGAAGTTTGACTTCTTTGAGCCAGAAAAAGTGGGTAAAGAGGTTATTTATTTAGATATTGGTGAAGTAATTCGTGATCAAGGTTTAGAAGATGCGATCGCGGTTATTGTTAAACACGTTCAAGAACACAAACCTGCCATTGTTGGAATTGACAGTTTCAAAGCTATCCACGATTTGGCGCGAGATCCCGTAGAAGTCAGGAAATTTGGCTACGATTTGAGCGTGCGCCTCACCACTTGGGCAGTTACTGCGCTGCTAATTGGTGAATATACCCAAGAAGAAGTAGAAAAAGAACCAATTTTTGCGATCGCTGACGGCATTATCCGTCTTCACAACCAACCTCTAGGTTTACACTATCAACGTTATTTAGATGTCCTCAAACTCAGAGGAGAAAATTATTTTACTGGCTTGCATCCCTTCACCATTGGTAATGATGGCTTGACTGTTTATCCTCGGATCAAAATGCCGAGTGTGGTTTCTACCCCCGAATCCTTCAGTGAACGGGTAACAACGGGAATTGAAGGGTTAGATCAAATGATAGATCAAGGGTTTCCCCCTGGAACTGCCACGATGATAGCAGGAGGTGCTGGTACAGGTAAAACCCTCTTGGGGTTACATTTTATTACCAGCGGCGCACAGCAAGGAGAACCAGGGGTGATTGTCACCTTTCAAGAAAATTACCAACAACTACAAGATATCGCTCGCTCCTTTGGTTGGGATTTGAAAGCTTTAGAAGAAGAGGGAAACTTGATTCACCTCTATAGTTCACCAGTAGAAGTTCAACCCGATATTCATGCAGCTCATGTTAAAGCTGCTGTAGAGAAAGTCAAAGCCAAGCGAGTATTACTCGATTCTCTCAAAGATATTGAAATTGCTACACCAGATAAAGTCCGTTATAAAGACTATATTTATTCCCTAGTTAACGATTTAAAATTACGGGGAATTACTAGCATATTAACTAATGAAATTCCAGAATTATTTGGTCCATTTCAACTGAGTGAATATGGTGTTTCCTTTATTGCTGATAATGTGATTTTGCTGCGCTATGTAGAACTTTCAGGAAAAATGGGCAGGGCGATCAACATTATGAAGGTGCGGGGTTCTCAACACAGCAAGGAAATCCGAACTTTTGAAATTACCCATACAGGTATTCAAATTGGACAGCCAATTCAGGCTCAGACAGGAGTTTTGACAGGAATGCCAATTGTTAGTAATAGTCGCTCAGATCTGCATTATTTACCCATTCGGGCACATTACGTCGTAGAAGCCTTAAAGCAGGTAGGAATTGTGAGTAAAGCACAATTATCTCAAGCCACTGGATTGTCGGAGCAAGATTTAAGCAAGGAATTAAAAGACTTACAACAACAAGGTTTAGTACTAGTAGTGCCTACACAAGAAGGAAATCGTTACAAAGTGACTATCTGATCAATGGCAGCCTTGATAAGCACAAATGCTTATCAATTCTTGAACTGGTGTTAAAGGAAAGGGGAAACCCAAGACAAATCCTAGTTAATATTGCTAGACTTAGATCTTCTAGATTAGGCATCGCGCTGTTAAATTTTTCAACATTAGCAGTACTCAAACAACAGCTGTAAGAGCGAAAATATAGTTGTTTGATAATTGCCCTCTTTCACTAAGTCAATGGAATTCTTCAGCTGAGGAGTGTCTCAAATTATGATCAAACACCCCATCAGGATGCATACTCAAATTGTTGAAATTTTCTCAGCGGAAGAACTACGCCGCACGATCACTCGCTTAGCATCTCAGGTAATCGAACAATCTGGGGATTTATCCAAACTAGTGCTGATAGGTATTTATACCAGAGGAGCAACTTTAGCCAAGCAGCTGGGATATCAAATTGAATTGCTAGAGCAAGTATCGGTGCCTGTAGGTGCGATAGATGTTACCTTTTACCGGGATGATTTGGATCAGATTGGTGTTCGGACACCGGCAAAAACCCATATTCCCTGCGATCTTTCTGGGAAAACAGTAGTATTAGTAGATGATGTTATTTATAAAGGGCGTACCATTCGTGCAGCTCTGAATGCAGTCACTGAATACGGTAGACCTCAAGTAATTCGCTTATTAGTTCTAGTAGATCGAGGGCATCGTGAATTACCAATTCGTCCAGATTTTACTGGTAAGCAGCTACCAACTGCTACAGAAGAACAGGTTAAGGTCTATCTACAAGATGTTGATGGACGAGATGCTGTAGAGTTGATCAAGGTTCTGCCCTCTGAATCTTAAACATGAGGCTGCTGAAAAGCCATGAAACCAAAATTTAAGGATATTGTTACCTGGGAACAGGCTCAACTGTTAATGCAACCAGCTTTTATTCGTATTCTCGCTCAGGTTGGTAAACAGCTTGAAGATAGTAGTTGGAAGGCAACTTATAAAGATGTTCAGACTCCTATCCCAGGTCATGAATTATGCTTGGAAAAAAACGATCATTTAATATGTGTCCATCTGTGGGAGCTTTGTTTCCAAGTCTGCTTTCGTAACTATACTCCAACACACAGTGAACTAGAGAGCCAGGAAGTGGAGATTGACACTAGCTTAATCGATGAAGCAGGTGAGGTGGATTGGCAGCGTCTCAACGACAAGGCAGAAAAATTGGTGGCGCAACTGTTGGCAGATTTACCATCTTAAAAAGAATGAAGAATGAAGAATGAAGAATTGATTTTCGGTGAAAAAAACACACTTAATCTACGATAGCCATTTTTTCCAATTCCCAATTCCCAATTCCCAATTCTAAATTCTAATCAAATGTTAGATCTAACGAAAATTGCGGGGCAAATCCCTGGTATTAGTCAGCACCTCAAAGTCGAAGCAGTTGCTAGTCGTCAGCGTTTGGAACTTGCTCAACAATTGCTAGTAAAAACTAGCTCACGACAAGAGGAACTAGTAAAGGCTCACCAACAATGGCGCGATCGCTTTAATTTTACAGCAGCAGTACCAGTAGAACCCCTCGATACTCCCTTTGAGCTAAGTGCAGCTCCAGAAAGCCATACGGTTTTTGCTACCGATGGTTCACAAATTTCCCCTTCTCACCACGAAATTGCCTACTGCTACCTTATCAATGTTGGTCGGGTAATGTTGCACTACGGACAAAGTTTGTATCCCTTGTTGGATAGCTTACCAGAAGTATTTTATCGACCAGAAGACTTGTATATTTCTCGCCAGTGGGGTATCAGTACAGAAGAGTGGATGGGACACAGACGTACTGCCTCGGAGGCATCAATGTTGGCAGAAATGGCTTGCCGTTGGGTTAAGCCACCAGGAGCTCACTTTCACATTCCCAATCTGGCGATGGTGGATGGTTCTCTAATCTACTGGTTTCTCGATAAACTTCCAAGGGAAGCACGCGATCGCATTTTACCCCCAATTCTGGCAGCTTGGGAGCAGTTACGTGCAGTTAATGTGCCCTTAATAGGTTACCTAAGCGCCTCTCGCAGCACAGAAGCTATTAACTTCTTGCGACTACAAGCTTGTACTAAGCCAAGCCATGATTGCATGAGTCATTGTAGTAGTATCAAAGATAAGTTACCCTGCCAGGTAGTTGATCCTTTGCGAGATCGTCTTTTGTGGAACAATCTGTTACAACCAGGACAGCGTAGTTCTCTGTTTCGTTCTTCTATCAAGATTCTTGACTTGTACGAAGACCATCGTATCTACTTTTGCTATGTTCATGTGGGAACAGAAGTTGCCCGGATAGAAGTACCGGAATGGGTAGCTCAAAACTCATCTTTGCTCAATCAAGCCTTGAGTTTAACCCTGACTCAGGTTAACAAAGGTTATGGCTATCCCGTTGCCTTGGCAGAAGCTCATAATCAGGCAGTTGTTCGAGGAGGCGATCGCACTCGCTTCTTTGCCCTCTTAGAGCAACAAATGATTCGTGCTGGTTTAAGGAATGTAGGTATATCCTATAAAGAAGCTCGCAAGCGTGGCAGTATTGGTTAATTGGACTTTGGACACTCATTTGATGTTCTGTCTTCTAGCGATCGCACTTTAATGAAGAAGCCTCTCACAAGCGTCCTCAACTTTCCCTAGCTGACTTATTCCGTCCCCAAACTGCAAAATTTGTCTCCGTACAATACTAATACTACTGTAATTTTTCACTACACCCTAGACCCTGCCTACTTTTCAAGTATCGAACTCACTCCCTGAGCTACAATAGACTCTTAACGGACTGCGCTTTCAGGAGCTCCCGTCATGAATTCTATTTCAACAAGCATTACTCTGCAAATTCCTGACTTCCTCTATCAGCGCTTGGTCAACACTGCCCAAGCAACTGAACGCTCTCTTGAAGCTGTCATGCTCCATGCTTTACAAATTGGTAGTCCCCCCAATTGGTCTGATGTACCTGAAGAATTTCAAGCAGATCTAGCTGCCTTAGATAGGTTGGAAGACCAAGCTTTGTGGCCGATCGCTCAGAGTAAAAAAACACCGGAAGAAATGGAGCGTCACTACTGGTTGTTAGCTCAAAATCAAGAGCGTTCTTTAACAGATGCAGAACAGATTGAACTTGAGCAGCTTAAGATTTCAGCAGATCGTTTTATGCTACGCAAAGCTCATGCAGCAGCTCTCCTGAAATGGCGCGGTTACACAGTTTCTCAAAGTATTGTGTAACCTCATGGCCTATATTCCAATATCTTTGAAGAATGAGATCGATCGCCAAGATCGCCGTTATTGTTGTTATTGCCAAACCAGTGAAGCAAATAGTGGTATTCCTTTGACTTATGATCACATTTTTCCACAGTCTAAAGGGGGAAAGAGCATATTTTCAAATGTTTGCCTAGCTTGCTATACCTGCAACCAATTTAAATCGGATACAACTGTTGCCCTCGACCCTTTAACCAATCAAACTGTTCACTTATTTAATCCCCGCACTCAGAATTGGGATGAACATTTCTCATGGAATGTGGATTTCACAAAAATTCAAGGACTAACCCCTGTGGGACGAGTAACAGTCATTACGCTCAAAATGAATAATCCCCTCGTTGTAGAAGCACGGTTTCGATGGACAATTAATGGTTGGCATCCCCCATCTTTTCTAGCGGAAAGATGAGCAGTCGGGTGAGGGCGCACGTCGGTGCGCCCCTACCAGTAGATTGGTTGCATTTGGCGTAATTTTTTCCTACTATTATTGATAATGGGGTCGGTTTACGCCTATAGAGAAAGCATCTCTTGGAAGATTTTGGGTTGAGAGCGTCTCATATTGGGAAATTTGTTGTAGTGCAAGCATCTTGCTCGCTTGAGTGTAGTGTTGGGTTTCGCTATCGCTCTAAGCTGTCCCGCACTTAAATTAGTATAATAAGAATTAACAAGTAAGCAAATAATAGAAAATATGCCAGCAAAAAATCATCTAACACCAAAGCAAAAAGAAAAATTGCAAAAAGCTCTTAAAACAGAAGAGAATGGAGAAATTAGAGAAAGAATTCTAATTTTATTGTTATTGAATAGTGGCAAAACACAGCTAGAAATTGCTGATTTCTTGGGTTGTTCAAAGAACACAGTATGTTATTGGTGTGTCCAC